>Ga0265293_10003073_pt1 | contig 31782 bp, 30 predicted proteins | sample Munlanlewell138R_FD_192505 | JGI IMG/M metagenome (GOLD analysis project Ga0265293, IMG submission 192505) | Leachate microbial communities from a municipal landfill in Southern Ontario, Canada - Leachate well 138R | ecosystem: Engineered > Solid waste > Landfill > Unclassified | place: Canada... | reverse complement strand
GCCCCACGCCTGATGTCACGTCGCGCCATGTGGCCGGAATTTCCCCTCGATCAAAGCAGCCGCGCCATTCATCCGCACGGATGCGCGATTCATGCCTAACATAGCGTGAACGGCCCTGTCATCCGGCGTCATCCGGCGCGCCCGTTTCTTGCGTGCCCGCGACGCGCGCGAAGTCATTCCTTCGGCTGGAAATCCAGCGCGGCGCTGTTGATGCAGTAACGCAGGCCGTTCGGCCCCGGCCCGTCGGGAAAGACATGGCCAAGGTGCCCTTCGCACATGGCGCAGCGCACTTCGGTGCGGACCATGCCGTGCGAGACGTCGCTATGTTCCTGCACCGCGGCGCCGGAAACGGGCGCGGTATAGCTGGGCCAGCCGGAGCCGGAATTGTATTTCGTCTCCGACGAGAAGAGCGGCGCGCCGCAGCCCGCGCAGCGGTATTCGCCCGCCGCCTTGTTCTGTTCATACGCGCCGGTGAACGCCCGTTCCGTGCCTGCCTGCCTCAGCACATGGTATTGCTCGGGCGTCAGGCGCGCGCGCCATTCCTCATCAGTCAGGTTCAGTTTCCCGGTCATCGCGATCTCCTTGAAACGCCGCCTATATGGGGCGTCTCCCGCCCCGCTTCCAGTGGAGCGGGGGCAAGACCCGTCACCCCGCGCTGCCGAGAACCTTGCCCAGCCAGCTTCGCTTGCGGGAATGGTAACGCGGCGGCGTTTGCCCAGCGACTTCGTAAAGGTAGTTCGCCAGCACGGCGGCCTGGCTGCGGGTCAGGAAATACTGGAAGTTGTCCACCTTGCTGTCGGAACCGATGGGAGCCGACCGGACGCTTTCCATCTTGAGCACCACCTTGTCGCCGAGCCGTTCCCCGGTCCAGCCGACCAGCGCGCCGAAACCGTCGCTTCCGTCCTTACGGCCCTGATCCGCCCCGCTCATTCCCCGCCTCCGCTCACATCCGCCGATCTCGCGCCGGGGCGTGCGCGTGTCAATGCATGGCAGGGGAATTTCCCCTAGGTATCAACCGACAGGTTCGACCAGCAGCACCGCGCCGTCATGCCCGGTCACACGCATCCGCGCGCCAGGCGCCGCGTCCGGCCCGCGCGCGAGCCATTCGCTGTCTCCCATCCGCACGCGGCCGCTGCCGCCCACGATCGCCTGCGTGACCGTGACGGTCTCTCCCACCGCACGGCCGCCGCGATCGTTCATCAGCGGATCGGCGCTTTCGACGGGGTTGGCGCGGAAATAGCGGCGGCCGGTAAAGACCGCGATCAGGGCCAGCAGCGCGAACAGCACGATCTGCATCGGAACGCCGATGGGCAAGGCCCAGGCGACAAGGCCCGTCAGGATCGCCGCACCCGCCATCCAGATCAGGAAAAAGCCGGGCACGACGATTTCCGCCGCCGCGAGCGCCAGCCCCAGTCCCAGCCACATCCAGTGATAATCAACGGCTTCCAGAGAAGGCATGATCCGTTCCCCGCCGCGCTACTTGCGTTCGTTGCCGAGCGCGTCCTTGACCAGTTCGCCCACGCCGCCCAGCGAGCCGATGAGCTGCGTCGCTTCCACCGGGAACAGGATCGTCTTGGCGTTGGGCGACGTGGCGAACCGGGCCACGGCGTCCGTGTATTTCTGCGCCACGAAGTAATTGAGCGCCTGCGTGCCCGACGAGGCGATGGCTTCGGAAACGACGCGCGTGGCCTCTGCTTCGGCGGCGGCTTCGCGTTCGCGCGCCTCGGCGTCGCGGAACGCGGCCTCGCGGCGGCCCTCGGCCTGAAGGATCGCACCCTGCTTCTCGCCTTCGGCGCGCAGGATCTCGGAAGCGCGCATACCCTCCGCCTCAAGGATCTGGGCGCGCTTCTCGCGCTCCGCCTTCATCTGGCGGGCCATGGCGTTGGAAATGTCGGCGGGCGGGCGGATGTCCTTGATCTCGACACGCGTGATCTTCAGCCCCCAGGGCGAAGTCGCGTGATCGACCACGGACAGCAGACGGGCATTGATCTCGTCCCGCTTGGACAGCGTTTCGTCAAGGTCCATGGACCCCATCACGGTGCGCAGGTTCGTGGTCGTCAACTGCATGATCGCGACATAGAGGTTGGCCACTTCATAGGCCGCCTTGCCCGCGTCGAGCACCTGGAAGAACACCACGGCGTCCACGCCGACCATGGCGTTGTCGCGCGTGATGATTTCCTGCCCCGGAATGTCGAGCACCTGCTCCATCATGTTGACCTTGTGGCCGACGCGATCGACGAAGGGGATGATGACGTGCAGACCCGGCGTGGCGGCCAGCGTGAACTTGCCCAGGCGCTCGATCGTATAGACATAGCCCTGGCGCACGACGCGCACGCCCATCAGCAGGAATACGAACACCAGCACCAGAAGCGCCAGAAGAAAACCACCCATCACGCATACTCCCGCAGGTTCCGCCTGCCGGGACTGTAGCGCAGCGGGGGCGGCGGGCAAGCGAAACCGCCCGCGCGCTACAGCTTCCCGAACAACGCCAGCAGCCTGCCCCACGCACGATCCGCCTGCGCGGCGTCGTAAACCGGGGAATCGGGCACGCACCAGCCGTGATCGGCGGGATAGACTTCCACTTCGGCTAGGCGCCCGGCCTTGTCCGCCGCCTGCTTCAGCGCGGTCTTGTCGCCGGGTGCTTTCTCGTCGTCGTTGCGGCCGATGGCGAAGAGGAACGAAGCCTGCGTCCGGTCCAGCAGGTTGACCGGGCTGTGCGGCTCGGGGCCGACCAGCCATGCCCCGTGGAACGACGCCGCAGCTTTCACGCGGTTCGGCACGGCGACGGCCGTGCGCACCGCGAAAGGGCCGCCCATGCAATAACCGCACGCGCCGACGCCGCGCGCCTTGTCCACCGCATCCTGCCCGTCGAGGAACGCGACGAAGGCGGCGGCATCGGCCAGAGTGCCTTCCGGCGTGATCGCCGCGATCATGGGTTTCAGCTTTTCCTGCCCTTCGGGCGTGCGCCACTGCGCGAAACTGTCCAGCACCGGCGCGGGCGCGTTGCGGTAATACTGGTTGGGAACCAGCACGGCATGGCCCGCCGCCGCGAGCCTGCGGGCCATGGCCTTGAAGGCATCGCGCGGCCCCGCGATATCGGGCCACATGACGATGCCGGGATGCGCGCCTTTCGCGGGATGGACGAAGAACCCGTCCGCGACCGGAGCCTGCGCGGCACCGCCCATCTGGATGCTGACCGGCCGTTCGGCGAGGTCACTTTCGGCAAGCGGCCCTTCCGGCAGCGCCTGACAGGCCGCCAGCGCCGCCGCGCCGGGGCCGAGCGCCGCGAACTGCCGCCGGGTCAGCCCCCCGCCCAACGTCTTGCGGGCGAGCGTATCCTGTCCGGCAAGGTCCGTGAAATCATCGCACATGGCACCGGCACTCCTCTATCGTCCCATCTGGCAACGGAGGATAACGGTCTTGTCGCGTAGCGCCATCCCCTGTGCGCGGGATAGGCCAATAACCCTCAGCGCCGCGCCAGTGCCGCTTCGCTTTCGCCCATCAGTTCCGCGATGATGGCGGCGACAGGTTCTTCCTTCGTCACCATGCCGACCGACTGCCCGGCCATGACCGATCCGTTCTCCACATCGCCGTCGATCACCGCGCGGCGCAGCGCGCCTGCCCAGTAATGCTCGATCTCAAGCTGGGCCTCGTCCATGGCGATGCCGCCCCCGTCGAGCTTGCGCGCCACTTCGATCTGCTTGGCGGTGAACAGTTCCGTGCCCTTGTTGCGCAGGGCCCGCACCGGGATCACCGGCAGGCGCGGATCGACCTGCACGCTGGCCACTGCGTCGCGGGCCGAAGCGCGGAAAAACGCTTTCTTGAAATCGGGATGCGCGATGGATTCGCTGGCGCAGGCGAAGCGCGTGCCCAGTTGCACGCCCGCCGCGCCCATTTCCAGATAGCCGGCGATCGCTTCGCCCCGGCCGATGCCGCCCGCCACGAACACCAGCGCCTCATCCGCCAGCGCGGGCAGGATTTCCTGCGCCAGAACGGACGTGGAGACAGGCCCGATATGACCGCCCGCCTCCATCCCTTCGACCACCAGCGCGTCGGCACCGGAGCGCAGCAGCTTTTTGGCCAGCGCCAGCGTCGGCGCAAAGCAGATCACTTTTGCGCCGCCCTGCTTTATCGCTTCCACGCTGCCCTTGGGCGGAATCCCGCCCGCCAGCACGACATGGCCGACGCCATGCTTCCCGCAGACGGCGATCAGATCGAACAATTGCGGGTGCATGGTGATGAGATTGACGCCGAAAGGCCGCCGGGTCAGCGCCTTCGTCCCCGCGATTTCCGCGTCGAGCAGGTCCGGCGTCATCGCGCCGCAGGCGATCACGCCGAAGCCGCCCGCGTTGCTGATCGCGGAAACGAGGTTCCGCTCCGAAACCCAGGACATCGCCCCGCAGAGAATGGCATGGTCGCTGCCCAGGAAATCGGCGCCCCGCCGCATGAGGGCGCTGGTGCGCGTGTAAGTGCTCATCGTCGCGCGCTTAGGGGACGCCCCGCGATGCCGCAAGGCGCGCCGCGCAATGCCCTGAGGAAGTTTGATCGGAGTTGCCGCAGACAATAATCTGCTTTGATCGTTTCCGCAGATTGAATGCACGGGCTAAAAACCCGATATCAGGCCCAGCCGGAACAGGCCGCATATCCCTGAGCGGCCCCGACGGGCAAGGCCCCGCCTTCCGTCCATTCCCCCCATGGAGCGGAAGGCGGGGTTCGCTTTTTCCGGTCAGGCCGCTTCCGCGGCATCCAGACCATAGGCCGTGTGCAGCACGCGAACGGCAAGTTCCGTCTCGTCCTCGTCGATCAGCACCGAAACCTTGATCTCGCTGGTGGAGATCGCCTGGATGTTGATGCCGCGATCGGCCAGCGCGCTGAACATCGTGCTGGCGACGCCCGCATGGCTGCGCATACCGACGCCGACGACGCTGATCTTGGCAACGCCGCTTTCCGCAATCACGCGATAATAGCCGATGGAATCCTTCCGCTCTTCCAGCAGGGCCTGCGCGCGCGCCAGATCGGCGCCGGGAACAGTGAACGTCACGTCCGTCTCGCCCTTGTCCTTGGCGACGTTCTGGATAATCATATCGACGTTGATGTTGGCGGCGGCCAGCGGGCCGAAGATGGCCGCGACCGCGCCGGGCCGGTCGGCGACGCGAGTCAGCGTGATCTTCGCTTCGTTCTTGTCGGCGGCGATGCCGGTGATGAGTTGACGTTCCATATCCAATCCTTCGAGTTCCTCGTCGCTGACGATCATAGTGCCGGGCAGGTCGTCGGCCAGCGGAGCGTCGTCGTCGATGAAGCTGGACAGCACCTGCACGCGCACGCCTTCCTTCATGGCGAGGCTGACCGAGCGCGTCTGGAGCACCTTGGAACCGACCGAGGCCAGTTCCAGCATTTCCTCATACGTCACGTTCTTGAGCTTGCGCGCCTTGGCGACGATGCGCGGGTCCGTGGTATAGACCCCATCCACGTCCGTGTAGATGTCGCAGCGATCCGCCTTTACCGCCGCCGCCACGGCGACCGCGGAGGTATCGGAACCGCCCCGCCCCAGCGTCGTCACCCGGCCGGTGGGCGCCAGGCCCTGGAAGCCGGGAATGACCGCGATCTCGCCCGACGCCATGGACGCGAGCAGCGCATCCGAATCGATCTCCTCGATCCGCGCCTTGGCATGGGCATCGTCCGTGCGCACCGGCAACTGCCAGCCGAGCCATGATCGCGCCTTGCAGCCCATGGACTGCAACGTCAGCGCCAGCAGGCCGGACGTGACCTGCTCGCCCGACGCCACCACGACATCGTATTCCGCCGGATCGTAGAGCGCGTTGGCTTCGCGGCAGAAGTTCACCAGCCGGTCCGTCTCCCCCGCCATGGCGGAAACGACGACAGCCACTTCATGCCCCGCCGCCTGCTGGCGCCGCACGATATTGGCGACGCGGCGGATGCGCTCGGAACCGGCCATGGACGTGCCGCCGAATTTCATCACGATGCGGGCCAAGGCTTGTGCTCCCCGTAAGTTCAGCAAGTAAGTGGACCCTTGGGTCCGGGCGGGCGTCCTGTTAGGGATGGCCGATGGCTAATGCAACTGTGTCGGAAACGAACACGCCCACGATCCGGCCGGAGGAGGCCGAACATTTCGGCGGGCTGGCGGCTGACTGGTGGAATCCCAAGGGATCGTCCGCCATGCTCCACCGGCTCAATCCCGTGCGCCTCGCCTTCATCCGCGAGGCGCTGGACCGGCACTGGCAGCGCGATTCGCGCGAGGTGAAACCGCTGGCGGGCAAGCGCGCACTGGATGTGGGCTGCGGCGCTGGCCTGCTCTGCGAGCCGCTGACCCGGCTGGGCGCGCAGGTGACGGGCGTGGACGCGGCGGAGGAAAACATCGCGGCGGCGCGCGATCACGCCGGACGGGCGGGGCTGGCGATCGCCTATCAGTGCGGCGACGTGGCTGCGCTGGGCCTTGGCGGATTCGATCTCGTCACGTCGATGGAAGTGCTGGAGCATGTGGCGGACAAGCAGGCTTTCGTGAACGCGCTGGCCGCCGCGCTGGCGCCCGGCGGGCTGATGGTGCTGTCCACGCCCAACCGCACCGCGCGGTCCCGCCTGCTGCTGGTGGAGGGAGCGGAACGCCTGGGGCTGATCCCGCGCGGGACGCACCACTGGGACGATTTCGCGACGCCGGAGGAACTGCGCGCGCTGCTCGCCGAAGCCGGGCTGACGATGGGCGAGCCGCGCGGCATCGCATGGTCCCCCGCGCGCGGCCTTCATCTGGGCGACGACACTTCGCTGAACTATATCGTCACGGCCGTGAAAGCCTGACGCCGCTCAGATGTCGTAGCAAGGCACGTCGATCGGCCCCGACACCAGCCTCAGCGCCCGCGCCAGCTTTTCCGAATCCTCGCGCGCCAGATACTTGTCGAGCGTGCGATGGAAGTTGCTGATGAGGCCCTCCATCTGCTCCGAAAGGCGCATGAACTCGAACCCCTGGGCATGCAGCCCGCGCTGCTGGCGGGGCAGGTTGGAATAGTCCTGCTTGGGGATCGGCGGCCAGCTTGGATCGTCGTGCGGCATCGGCGTCGGGATCGGCGGAATCGGCGGCTCCTGACCCTTGGGATAGCGCTTGAGCGACCACAGCTCGAACAGCGTTTCCTCCGGGCCGAGCGGACGGATGCGATAGGACGAAGCCGCGCCGTGCACGGGCAGCAGGAAAAAGTGCGGGAAACAGAAGTTGACGCTGGTCGCGCGATGCTGGCGGTCCAGCTCGTTGATATCGGCGACGTCCATGCCGTTGTCGCGATACCACTTCACGATCGCGTCGTTGATCTGGCGGCGCAGTTCGACAAGCGCCTGCTGCGTGTTGCGCGGCAGTTCGATGGTATCGCGCAGCGACCTGACGACCTCGACTTCCTCGCGCGACGTCATCCCGCCCATGCCTTCGTTCAGCCTGCCCATCAACATGACGACCGTGTCGATCAGATCCTTCGCATCGACTTCCTCCGGCATGTCCGGCCCCATCGTCTGCCAATAGGAACTGGTGACGAAATCTTCCGGGATCTTCGCCCAGCGCGCGCTGCCGGGGCGGTTCGTCACACCGGGCTGGAGCAGTTGCGGATGCGTGGTCGCGACGTGATAGCCTTCCATGAAGGCTTCCATCGCCAGTTTCCAGTTGCAGGGAATCGTCGCCGCCAGCCACCATTCGGCGCGAAGCTGCTCCACCTTGAACAGATCCATGTTCTCGCCGAACACGCCGAGGTTCTCGCGGAAACCGGGCGCGTCCCGGTCATGGTTGATGAAGACGCAGCCGCCCCAGACCTCGACACGCAGTTCCGTCAGCTTCAGGTCGGCCTCGCACATCTGGTCCTTGGCGAAGGCTTCCTTCGCATAGACGAACGTGTTGTTGCCCTGCGTGTCCCAGCGCCAGCCATGGAACGGGCAGATGAAACCGCCCTTGGCCTTGCCGCGATTGTTGACGAGTTCGACGCCGCGATGGCGGCAGACGTTGTCGTAAGCCTTGATCTCGTCCGGCCCGGTGCGGATCACGATCACGGACTTGCCGACGTTGCGATAGACCGAATAGTCGCCTTCCTCCGGGATGTCCTCCAGGCGGCACGCCATCTGCCATGCCCTCGGCCAGAGGTTCTTCAATTCCAGATCGTAGAATTCCCGGTCGTAATAGCGTTTGGCCGGAATCCGGTCAGGGTCCGTGATCGCATAAGGCACTTTGTCGCGAATCCGCTCGCTCGTCATATCGTTCATGGCAACATCTCTCCCGCCGCGATTCCGGCTCGCGGTCCAAACAGTATACTATCCGCGATCCGCGCCCGGGCAAGAACCTGTTCGGTGAACGGGGCGCGACGACGCCCTTACCGCGCCAGCGCCGCCTCCCACTCCGCTTCCCGGAAACCGACCAGCAAGCCGCCAGGATGCTCCACCACCGGGCGCTTGATGGCGCTGGGGTTGGCCACCATGATCGCGATCGCCTTCGCTTCATTCAGCCCCTCGCGATCCGCCTCCGGCAGCTTGCGGAACGTGGTACCCGCGCGATTGAGCAGCATTTCCCAGCCCACCACACCGGCCCAGCGCGCCAGCCGCGCGGCGTCCGCGCCTTCCTTCTTGTAGTCATGGAACGTGTGGGCGACGCCGTTCGCATCCAGCCAGCGCCGCGCCTTCTTCACGGTATCGCAGTTGGGAATGCCGTAGACTTCGATTGCCATCGGAAAAACGCGCCTCTCTCTGGTAGTGAACCCGCCGCGTTCACTAGCGGGCTGGACAATCCGGCTCAATCCGCCAAAAGCCCCAACTCATGAGCGTCAACAGCTTCGGCCGCATGTTCCGTTTCACGACCTGGGGGGAAAGCCACGGGCCGGCGCTGGGCGCCGTGGTCGACGGGTGCCCGCCGGGGCTTGCCTTGTCCGAAGCGGACATCCAGCCGTTCCTCGACGCGCGGCGGCCCGGCCAGTCGCGGTTCACCACGCAGCGGCAGGAGCCGGACGCGGTCCGCATCCTGTCAGGGGTGTTCGAGGGGAAGACGACGGGCACGCCGATCAGCCTGATGATCGAGAACGTCGATCAACGGTCAAAGGATTATTCGGAGGTCGCCGTGGCCTATCGCCCCGGCCACGCCGACTATGCCTATGACGCGAAATACGGCTTTCGCGACTATCGCGGCGGCGGCCGCAGTTCGGCGCGCGAAACGGCGGCGCGCGTGGCGGCGGGCGCGGTGGCGCGGCTCGTCATCCCCGAAGTCACCATCCGCGCCTGGGTGAGCGAGATCGGCGGCGACATGATTGACCCGGCGGCGTTCGACGCGGAGGAAATCGGCCGCAACGCCTTCTTCTGCCCCGACGCCCGCGCGGCGCGGCGGTGGGAAGCGCTGGTGGACGGCGCGCGCAAGGCAGGCTCTTCGCTAGGCGCGGTCGTCGAGTGCGAAGCGACAGGCGTTCCCGCCGGATGGGGCGCGCCGCTCTATGCCAAGCTGGATGCCGACCTCGCCGCCGCCATGATGGGCATCAACGCCGTCAAGGGCGTGGAAATCGGCGACGGGTTCGCCGCCGCGCGACTGACCGGCGAACAGAACGCCGATCCGATGCGGCCTGGTGAGCATCCGGGGCATGGAGAGCCGCAGTTCCTCGCCAACCATGCGGGCGGCATCGCGGGCGGCATTGCCACCGGGCAGCCGGTGCGTCTGCGCGTGGCGTTCAAGCCGACAAGCTCCATCCTCACCCCGGTCGAGACCATCACGCGGGAGGGAGAAGCGAGCGAAATCCGCACCAAGGGACGGCATGACCCCTGCGTCGGCATCCGTGGCGTTCCGGTGGTGGAAGCGATGATGGCGCTGGTGCTGGCCGACCACAAGCTGCTGCATCGCGGCCAATGCGGGTGAGTTTTTCCCCGTCATCCCGGCGAAAGCCGGGATCGCTGGCCAGGTAGTCCCATACCGCCAGCGGTCCCGGATCAGATCCGGGACGACGGCGCAGTCGAGTGAGCGCCCCTACCCGCAATCCAGATCGTAGAAATCCACGATCTTCGCCCAGCCTTCCCCGGCGGTTTCGACCCAGTGGAACAGTTCGGTGTCATTCACGTTGATGACGCCTTCCTCGGCCATGAAATCGAAGTCGATCACCCGGCTCCAGTATTCGCGGCCATAGAGCAGGATGGGGATCGGCTTCATCTTGCCGGTCTGGATCAGGGTCAGCAGTTCCATGAACTCGTCCAGCGTGCCGAACCCGCCGGGAAACACGGCGACGGCCCGCGCGCGCAGCAGGAAATGCATCTTGCGCAGCGCGAAGTAGTGGAACTGGAACGAAAGGTCGGGCGTCACATATTCGTTGGGCGCCTGCTCGTGCGGCAGCACGATATTCAGCCCGATGCTGTCCGCGCCCGCTTCGGCGGCTCCCCTGTTCGCCGCTTCCATGATGGACGGACCTCCGCCCGAACAGACGACGAACTGGCGCATGCCCTTTTCGACGACCGCGCATTCGCTGGCGATGCGGGCCAGCTTGCGCGCTTCCTCATAGTATTGCGCTTTCGCGACCAGCCGCTCCGCCACCTTGCGCTGATCGGGCGAATTGGCTGTCTTGAGCAGGGCGGCGGCGCGTTCGGGCGGCGGGATGCGGGCCGATCCATAGACCACCAGCGTGGAGCCGATGTTCGCTTCCTCCAGCAGCATTTCCGGCTTGAGCAGTTCAAGCTGGAAGCGCACCGGGCGCAATTCGTCGCGCAGCAGGAACTCGGTGTCGGCGAATGCCAGCCGGTAGGATGCGCTGCCGGTCTGCGGCGTATCGTGGTGGTGGGCCTCGGCAAAGGCCGTTTCCTGCTCCGCCTTGTAGAACCGGCGATGAGTCAGGCGCTTCTTTTCGTCTTCGGTCATGCGTGCCCCATGGCCTGCCCGGCCCCGCCTGTCACGCCCGGTCGAGCGCCTGTCCGATGTCGGCCAGGATATCGTCGATATGCTCGATGCCGATCGACAGGCGGACGAGATCCTCCGAAACGCCCGCCGTCGCCAGTTCCTCGGCGCTCAACTGGCGATGCGTCGTCGACGCCGGATGGCAGGCCAGCGACTTCGCGTCCCCGATGTTCACCAGCCGCAGGATCATCTCGAGCGCGTCGATGAACCGCCCGCCCGCTTCCTTGCCGCCTTCGATCCCGAAGCTGAGGATGCCCGAAGCCCTGCCGCCCGTGATCTTCTGCGCCAACGCGTGATACTGGCTGTCCGGCAATCCGGCATAGTTGACCCAGCGCACCTTGGGGTGCCCTTGCAGGTATTCCGCGGCTTTCAGCGCGTTCTCGCAATGGCGCTCCATGCGCAGGCCCAGCGTCTCCAGCCCCTGGAGGATGAGGAAAGCGCTGTGCGGCGCGAGCGCGGCGCCGGTGTTGCGCAGGGGCGCGACGCGCGCGCGGCCGATATAGGCGGCAGGCCCCAGCGCCTCGGTATAGACCACGCCGTGATAGGACGGGTCCGGTTCGTTGAGGATGGCGAAGCGGTCCTTGTGCGCGGCCCAGTCGAACCGGCCGCTGTCCACGATGGCGCCGCCGATGGTCGTCCCATGGCCACCGATATATTTGGTGAGAGCATGGACGACGATGTCCGCGCCCAGATCGAACGGACGGCACAGGTAAGGCGTCGCCACGGTATTGTCGACGATCACCGGCACGCCATGGCGATGCGCGATTTGCGCGATGCGTTCGATATCGACGATATTGCCCGCCGGGTTGCCGATGGATTCGAGGAATACCGCCTTGGTCTTGCCGTCGATCGCCGCTTCCAGCGCGGCATAGTCGTCGCAGCCGACCAGCCGCGTCTCGATGCCCTGACGCGGAAAGGCGTGGACGAACAGGTTGTAGGTGCCGCCGTAGAGCTGGGAGATCGAGACGATATTGTCGCCCGCCCCCGCGATGGTCTGGATCGCGTAAGTGATCGCGGCCATGCCGGAGGCAAGGCCCAGCGCGCCGATCCCGCCTTCCATTTCCGCCACGCGCGCTTCCAGAACCGCCGTGGTCGGGTTCATGATGCGGGTGTAGATGTTTCCCTGCACCTTGAGATCGAACAGATCGGCGCCATGCTGCGTGTCGTCGAACGTGTAGGACGTGGTCTGATAGATGGGAACCGCCGCGGCATGCGTGGTCGGCTCGGCCGTATAGCCATGGTGCAACGCAATGGATTCCAGCTTCATCTTTCCCTCTTTCCCACGTTTGGCCCACGTTCGAACACAGCCGCGCGAAGCGGCGGACGGTATGCGTTCCATCCTTCTAGCCGCCGTTCGGCCGTTGTCACGCCCCCGGCGGGCGGGCGGGCCGTTCATTTTTCCACCGCTTGCGGAACCTGTGCCCGTCTCACGCCGGAAACCGGCGGCAAACCGCTTCCGCCACCGCTGCGGCAGAAACGTGTCAGTGCTTCTGCTGCGTCATTCGATCGACGTAGGCAATTCCCAAGGCGGACAGGATGAAAACGCTGTGTATGATCGTCTGCCACAGAACGCCATCGGCCGTCACGTTCGCGCCGGGCATGCCCATTCGGCTGGCTTCGATAAATGTCCGCAACAAGTGGATTGAGGAGATGCCGATAATAGCCATCGCCAGCTTCACCTTGAGAACGCCGGCGTTCACATGGCTCAGCCATTCGGGCTGGTCGGGATGGCCTTCGAGTCTCAGGCGGGAAACGAAAGTCTCGTACCCCCCGACGATGACCATCACGAGCAGGTTGGAGATCATCACGACGTCGATCAGGCCGAGAACGACGAGCATGATCTGCTGCTCGCCGAAGTCCGCCGCGTGCAGGATCAGATGCCAGAGTTCCTTGAGGAAAAGGAAGACATAGACACACTGCGCCACGATGAGGCCCAGGTAGAGAGGCAATTGCAGCCAACGCGAACTGAAGATGAGGAGCGGGAGCGGGCGAAGCGGGGAGAGAGATTCTTTCTGTTCCATTCTCGGAGCCATTGATCGCCGGACGGCGGAAAATCCAGATGCGACGAGGGAGAAAGTGTGGGAGTTGTTTTCCCTTCACCGATAAAAAGCACGCAAAATCAATGCGACATTCTGGTGAACTGGATGCCCCGCGAGGATTCGAACCTCGATTGACGGAGTCAGAGTCCGTAGTCTTACCTTTAGACGACGGGGCAGGAGCGGCGGGCCTTAGATTCCCGCCCCCCAGGGGTCAAGAGGCTTGTTGCCCGCGACGGACGGCGCACGCTGCACAACCCCTTGCCGGAGCCTGGGCGGATCGCTAGCATGCACGCCAAGTACCCGCCCTTCCGGCGGGATAAAGATAAAGAGTGCATTGACCATGGCGGATCGCATTCCGCCGGCAGCGCGCCCGGTTCCATCGGGCAGGACCGCAGAGCCAACCGAGGGGGACTCGCCCCCGAAGCGCCCTGCCTCACCCGCCCCGGAGCCCGAGCAGGCCGGCATCCCTTGCCCGACGGGAAACAGCGAGCGGATAGGCGAGCAGCCTCGCGTCAAGCGCGTCGACGCATCGGACTGGCGCGGACAGAACGGCCATCGCAGCGCTTATGCCGCGCTGGATCTCGGCACCAACAACTGCCGCCTGCTGATCGCGCGCCCTTCCGGGGACAATCTCGTCATCGTCGACGCGTTCAGCCGCGTCGTCCGGCTGGGCGAAGGGCTGGCGCATACCGGGCGGCTGAGCCAGGACGCGATGGACCGCGCGGTGGCCGCGTTGCACGTCTGCGGCGACAAGCTGCGGCGGCGCAACGTCCAGCTTGCCCGGTCCGTGGCGACCGAAGCCTGCCGCCAGGCCGCCAACGGCCAGGAATTCATCGACCGCGTGCGGCGGGAAACGGGCATCGCGCTCGACATCATCACCGCAAAGGAGGAGGCCCGGCTTGCCGTGCTGGGATGCCACATCCTGCTGGAGCCGGGCCTCGGTCCGGCAATGGTCTTCGATATCGGCGGCGGATCGACCGAACTGGTCCTGATCGAGAGCACCGACACGGTGCCGAAGATCCTCGACTGGCATAGCGTGCCGTGGGGCGTGGTCTCGCTGACGGAGACCTGCGGCGCTGAAGCGCGGGAGAAGGACGCCCGCCTCTCGCGCTACCGGCACATGCGCGCGCTTGTCGACGAAAGCCTCGCCGATTTCGCCGGCCGCGCCGCGACAGTGCGCGCCTCGATGAACGGGGGCGGCTTGCTGCGGCTGCTGGGAACCAGCGGCACGGTCACGACACTGGCCAGCCTGCACCTTCACCTCCCGCAATACGACCGGCGCGCGGTCGACGGCCTGATCGTGCCCGCCGATTCGATGCGCGACATCAGCGAGCGCCTTTCGACGCTTTCGCTGCCCGAACGGCAGGAGCTGCCCTGCATCGGGCGGGAGCGCGCCGATCTGGTCGTGGCGGGCTGCGCGATTCTCGAATCGATCCTCGACATCTGGCCCGCCGAACGGCTGGGCGTGGCGGACCGGGGCATTCGCGAAGGCATCCTGCGCAGCCTGATCGCGGCTCATGGCGAAGGCGACAGACATCGCGCGCAATTCCTCAGGGCGCGCCGCGCCGCGATGCAGCACCCATGAGCCGGTCGGGCCGCGATCCCGGCGAACGCTTGCGCACGGCCCGGCGGCGCACGGCCAGTTCGGCGCGCTGGCTGAACCGCCAGATCAACGATCCTTACGTGAAGCAGGCCAAGGCGGACGGTTTCCGCAGCCGGGCGGCCTACAAGCTGGCCGAGCTGGACGAACGATTCGGCCTGCTGAAAGGCGTGCGCAACGCCGTCGACCTCGGCATCGCGCCGGGTGGCTGGAGCCAGGTGATGCGCCAGCGCCTGCCGCATGCCAACATCGTCGGGATAGACCTCCTGCCCGTCGATCCGATCGAAGGCGTCACGATCCTGCAGATGGATTTCATGGCGGACGAAGCCCCCGCCGCGCTGCAAGCCGCGCTGGACGGCCCGCCCGATCTCGTCCTGTCCGACATGGCGGCCAATACCGTCGGCCACAAGCAGACCGACCACTTGCGCACAATGGGGCTTGTGGAAACGGCTGCGGACTTTGCCATCGCGCATTTGGCGCCCGGCGGCACATTCGTCGCCAAGGTGCTCGCGGGCGGCACCGACGCGCAGCTTCTGGCACTGCTCAAACGCCATTTCCGCACCGTCAAGCACGCCAAGCCTCCGGCGAGTCGCAAGGATTCGTCGGAATGGTATGTGATCGCGCAGGGCTTCAAGGGGCGCTGAACGCCGGTTCAGGCAAACGAAAAGAGGCGGGAAGCCAAAGCGTCCCGCCTCTTTTCGATTTTCCGTTCCACGCCCGGCGTCAGGGCTGGGGCGCCTCGCTCTCCGCTGCGGAAGGCGCGGCCGCGGCCTCACCCGCTGGGGCGCCCGCAGCGGCGGCATCGGACGGCGCCGCACCGGCATCACCGGCAGGAGCGGCCGCGGCGACCTCAACCGGCGCGGGCAGCGGCAGGTTGGAACCCAGCGAGTTCATATAGACCAGAAGGTTTGCCCGCTCTTCCGGGTTGGAAAGCCCGGCAAAGGTCATCTTGGTGCCGGGTGCGAATTTCTTGGGGCTGTGAATCCACGCATCCATCGTGGCGAAATCCCACTTGCCGCCCACGCTCTTCAAGGCGTCGGAAAATGCGAAGCCGGGATGGCCCGTCGCAATGCCTTCGCCCATCATCCCGAAGAGGTTCGGGCCGATGCCGTTTGCCCCGCCCTGGTTGGCGGTGTGGCAGGAAGCGCACTTCTTGAACACCTGCTCACCCTTGGCGAGATCGGCCTTCGCCAGCAGATTCGGCAGCGGCTCGGCTGATTCGCCGCCATCGCTGGAAACGACGCCTTCGATCTCGTAGCCCATCTTTTCCGGGCGCTCATGCTTGTTCGCGCCGAAATACATGCCGCTGAGCGACGACAGGCCCAGAGCGACGATGCCGGAAAACAGCGTCCAGCCTGCTGTGGTATTGAAACGATCTTCCATCGAAGTGTGCCCCGTGGGTGTTGCCTTCATGGCATTTGCGCGCCGCTCTAGTAAGGCAGCCGCCCGAGTGCAAGGCCCATTGCGATTGTCGCCGTTGCTGCGTAATCGCGGGCGCGACCATGCACAGCTTTCCCCAACCCGCGCTCGATCTCGTCGAGCAGATGACCAGGGCGGCCGCCGCCGATCCCTCGCGCGCCATGGCGCTGCAGGGCGCGCCGGGCTGCAACTCGCACCGCGCCGCGCTGGAATACGCGCCGGATTGCCTGCCGATTCCCTGCTTCAGCTTCGAGGACGCGCTCGATACGGTGAAGGAAGGACGGGCGGCGCGTGCCATCATCCCCATCGAAAACTCGCAGCACGGCCGGGTGGCCGACATTCACTTCCTGCTGCCGGAAAGCGGCCTTTCCATCGTGGGTGAGCACTTCCTGCCGATTCACCACGCGCTGATGGCGCTGCCCGGCACCAAAGCCCCCTGGACGGCGGCCTACAGCCATCCGCAAGCGCTGGGCCAGTCGCGCCATTACTTGCGCGACAAGGGCATCGTGCCGATTTCCTATGCCGATACGGCAGGGGCCGCCGCCTTCATCAGGGAACAGGGCGATCCGCTGGCGTGCGCCATCGCGCCCGCGCTGGCGGCGGAACTCTATGGCCTCGACGTGATCGAGAACAACGTGGAGGACGCCGCCGACAATACCACGCGCTTCGTCGTGCTGGCGCGCGCGCCGCTCGACCCCGCCAGCCTTGCGGGCCGCCCCGCCATGACGACTCTCGTATTCGAAGTGAAGAACGTGCCCGCCGCGCTCTATAAGGCGCTGGGCGGGTTCGCGACGAACGGCGTCAACATGACGAAGCTGGAAAGCTACCAGAAGGGCGCCAGCTTTTCCGCCACGATGTTCTACGCCGATATCGTTGGCGCGCCGGGCGATCCCACCGTGGACCTCGCGATCGAGGAACTGGCCTTTCACTGCAAGCAGTTGCGTATTCTGGGCTGCTATCCCCAAGCGCGCGAGCGCGCATAGATCAAGCCGCTTGCCGGCTGCACCCCGCCGTGCCACCACTCCGCCGGTGAGCGTTGCGGGCACGAACAGCATGACGGATGCGTCGCGGGACTGGGAGGCCGTGCGCGCTTCGGCCGATATCCAGTTCGCGCCGTTGCCCCCCGCCAAGCCGCCGGCCGCGCCCGGCTGGCTCCATTCCCTCGGCGAGTGGGTGCAATGGCTGCTCGAACCGGTGGGCAAGGCGGTGGGCGTATCGTGGCCCGTCCTCGAAAAGCTGCTGATCGCGCTTGCGGCTCTGGCCGTGCTGTGGATCGCATGGCGGCTGCTATCCGCCCTGATCGCGCGGCGACGGCGTGCGGGAGCCGATGAAGGCGAATGGCAGCCCGCCCGCGAAGCCGCCCTTGCCCTGCTGGAAGACGCGGATCGGCTGGCCGGCGAAGGCCGCTTCGCCGAAGCCGTCCACCTCCTACTCCAACGCAGCGTCGGCGAAATCGCGCGGGACAGGCCGGACTGGCTGCACCCGGCCAGCACCGCGCGGGAAATCGCCGGATCGCCTTTCCTTCCCGAACGCGCGCGGCTGGCGTTCGGGGAAATCGCCGTGCTGGTGGAGCGCGGCTTCTTCGCCCTGCGCGATCTCGGCGCGGCGGACTGGCAGGCGGCGCGCGCCGCCTATGCCCGCTTCGCGCTGACGGACAGGGCATCGGTATGACGGGCCATTCCACCGCCACGGTCCAAAGCCCGTTCAGCAGGCGCGGCGCCCTGGCGCTGGTGCTGTTCGGCGCCATCGTCTTCGTGGCGCTGCTATGGATGATCGGCGCGGGAATGGGCGGCGGCTCGGCCAACGACGGCGGCGGGCACGCGGGCGGCAAGGGCCTGAACGGCTATGCCGCGCTGGCCGCTTTCCTCGAACGGCGGGGCACTCCTGTCCGCAAATCCATGAACGAAGCCACGTTCGACCGGCCCGGCCTGCTCGTCCTCACGCCGCCGCACAATGTCGATCCGGCGGAACTGGACCGGATCGTGGCGCGCCGCCATGTCGTGGGACCGACCATGATCGTCACGCCCAAGTGGATCGGCGTGCCCGTCCGGGACCAGGACGGCGGCCGCAAGGGCTGGGTCCGGCTGGGCGGCCCGGTCGCGCTCGATTGGCCGGGCTTCCGCGACGACATATCGCTGGCGATGAGAACGGACGTGCCGCGCTGGTCGGCGCAAGATCTGCAAGGCCCGCTGCCTGCGCCGCAATCGGTCCAGTCCGGCAGCGGCGCGCGGCTCGTCCCCCTCGTCACGGCCAGCGACGGGCGCGTGCTGGCGGGCTATATCGACGATGGCGGCATCTATCCCGCACTGGAGGACATTGCCCTTGGAGAGCCTTCCGGCGAGGACTGGAACGACACGACCTATCCTCTCATCCTGGTTTTCGAGCCGGACCTGTTCGACAACTACGGCATGGCGGACAAGGCCAACGCCCTGCTGGCCGGGCGGTTGTTCGGCGCGGCGGCGGAAGAAGGCGACGGCTCCATCGCTTTCGACCTGACGCTGAACGGCCATGCGCGCTCCGCCAATCTGTTGACGCTGGCGTTCACGCCGCCGTTCCTCGCCGCGACGCTGTGCCTGCTGATCGCGGCGCTGGTGGCGGGCTGGCGCGCGTTCCTGCGATTCGGCCCGCCCTTGCGGCAGGAGCGCGCCATCGCCTTCGGCAAGCGGGCGCTCGTCGCCAATACCGCCGGGCTGATCCGCCGGGCAAGGCGGCTGCACCTCTTGACCGGGCCTTACGCCGACGCCGCGCGCGAACGGCTGTGCCGGGCGCTGGGCGTGCCCCGCCATCTCGACGCGCGGGCGGGCGAAGACGCCATCGACCGCGCCATGGCCGCGCAAGGGCTGGACGGGCCGCCGTTCTCCGCGCTGGCGCAAGGCTTGCGCGAGGCAAAGCGGCCGCATGACATCATCGGCAAGGCCATGACATTGCACGGGCTGGAAAGGACACTGACACGATGACCGAAACCCGGGAACCGACGCTGGCTCCGGCGATGACCCTCGCGCAAGTCGGCGAACTGGCGCAGGCGATCCGCGCCGAAGTGGGCAAGGCCGTGGTCGGCCAGGCCGAAACCGTGGATCGCTTGCTCACCGCGCTGCTGGCGCGCGGCCACGTGCTGCTCGAGGGACCGCCGGGGACCGCCAAGACGTTCCTCGCACAGAGTTTCGCGGCGGCGCTAGGGCTGCACTTCGGCCGCATCCAGTTCACGCCCGATCTCATGCCCGGCGACATTCTGGGGTCCAACCTGTTCAATTTCCAGACCAGCCAGTTCACGCTGACGCGGGGCCCGATCTTCCGCGACCTGCTGCTGGCGGACGAAATCAACCGCACCCCGCCCAAGACGCAGGCCGCGCTGCTGGAAGCCATGCAGGAACGCCGCGTGACTCTGGACGGCGAAGCGCACCGGCTGCCCGATCATTTCATGGTGGTGGCGACGCAGAACCCGATCGAGAGCCAGGGCGTCTATCCCCTGCCGGAAGCGCAGCTCGACCGTTTCCTGTTCAAGCTGCTTATCCCCTATCCCAGCCTTGAGGAAGAAACCCGCATCGTTTCCGCCTTCGGGGAACGGGGCGGCATGGCGCATCCGGCGGACATGGGCGTGCGCGCCGTGGCCAGCCCGGCATTGCTCGATGCCGCCGTGCGGGCCGTGCGGCAGGTTACGATGGCGGACAGCGTGACTGACTATGTGGTGCGGCTGGTGCGCGCCACGCGCGAAAGCGCCGACTTGTCCTGCGGCGCATCCCCCCGCGCCGCCGTGCTGCTGGCAGGCGCGGCGCGGGCAAGGGCGGCGCTCGACGGACGCGATTATGTGGTGCCGGACGACGTGAAGGCGCTGAGCGTGGCCGTGTTGCGCCACCGTCTGCTGCTGTCCCCGGCCGCGGAAATCGAAGGCAAGCAGGTCGAGGCGCTGGTTTCGCAACTGGTCGAACAGACGGAAGCGCCGCGCTAGGCGATGCGCGCGGGGCTCCCCCTCGTCGTCCCCACCGTGCGGGCCGCGATGCTGGCGGCGCTGGCCGCACCCGTCGCGCTGCTGGTGGCGGCGCTGGCGCCCGCCGCGTGGATCGTCGCCCCCGCGCTGGGCGGCGCGCTGATCGTGCTCGTGCTTGCCGACGCGCTGATCGCGGGAAGGCTGGACCGGCTCGACGTGACAGTGCCCGGCGATACGGAAGTGGGCGCGCAGGCGCGAATTGCCATAAATGCCGCATTCTCCGGCGGATCGCGTAGTGGCGTGGAAGGGGTGATCGGCGGCGATTCCCGCCTGTTCCCCGGCGGAAGGACGCCGTTCACGGTAGAGACCCTGCCGGACGGCACGGCCAGCGCCGCCGCTGCCTTCACACCTTCCCGGCGCGGCACCGGCGCGGTTGACGCCGCATGGCTGCGCTGGACCGGCCCGCTGGGGCTGGGCGCACGCACCTTGCGCCGGGCGCTCAGCCAGGAAGTGCGCGTCTGGCCCAATGTTGCGGCGGCACGATCCCCCGCCTTGCAGATGTTCCTCAAGGAAGCGCAGTTCGGACTCATCGCGCGGCGGCTGCGCGGCGAAGGCACGCAGTTCGAGGCCCTGGCCGATTACCAGCCCGGCATGGACCGGCGCCGGATCGACTGGAAGGCGTCCGCCCGCCACGCCCGGCTCTTCGCCAAGGAGTTCGAGACCGAGCGCAACAACCCCATCGTACTTGCCTTCGATTGCGGGCAGGCGATGTGCGAACCGCTGGCCGGGATGCCCCGCATCGACCGGGCCGTATCGGCGGCGCTGGCGATGGGCTATGTCGCCCTGAAGGGAGGCGACAAGGTGGCGCTGTTCGGTTTCGCCGGGCATCCCGAAGTGATGACGCCTTTCGTTTCCGGCGGCGGCGAGTTTCCCCGCCTGCAACGCGCGGCGGCGGCGCTCGATTATCGCGCGCAGGAGCCGAACTTCACGCTGGCGCTGGCGACGCTGGCCGGGCGGTTGCAACGCCGCTCGCTGATCGTCGTCTTTTCCGATTTCACGGACCCGACCAGCGCCGAACTGATGATCGAGAGCGTCGGGCGGCTGGTTTCGCGCCATGTCGTGCTGTTCGTGACGATGACGGACGAGGAACTGGCCGATTTCGCCATGGCGGAACCCGATGGCCTCGAACCGCTGGCCATGGCCGTCACCGCCGACGCGCTGCTGCGCCAGCGCGCGCTCGTCACGCGCCGCCTGCAACAGATCGGCGTGGACGTGATCGAGGCGCCTTACGCGCAGATCGGCCCGCGCCTGATCGACGCCTATCTTGCCGTCAAACGCGCCGGACTGATCGGATGAGGAGCATGATCTGATGGCCCTGTTCGGCCTGTTCGGCAAGGAAACGGCGGCGCGGGATCAGGCGATCGAACACGCCGCCCTGCGGTCCGACCGTTTCCGCATGGAGCGCGAGGGCGACTGGAAGCGGCTGGAAGCGATCGTCCGCGAAATGGAGCGCGGCCGCTTCCGCAAACTGTCCGACGACGATCTGCTGGCGCTGCCCGCGCTATACCGCACCGTGGCGTCCAGTCTTTCCATCGCGCGTGAAACGTCGCTCGACGCGGCCACGCTCGCCTATCTGGAGGGGCTGGTGCAGCGCGCATGGTTCGTGGTCTACGGCCCGCGCGCCACGCTCGGCTCATGGTTCAGGCGGTTCCTGGGCGGCGGGTTCAGCGCCTCGGTGCGCGGCATCGCGGCGGATATCCTGATCGCGCTGGCCGTGATGATCGCGGGCACCGTGGTGGGCTGGCTGCTGGTGGCGAATGACGCGGAATGGTATCACGCGCTCGTCCCGCCGCAGTTCGCGGACGCGCGCGTGCCCGGCGCCAGCCGCGAAGCGCTGCATGCCACGCTGTTCGGCAATACGGGGCAAGGCGGGCTGAGCGTGTTCGCGGCGTATCTGTTCAGCAACAACGCTCAGGTTTCCATCCTCGCCTTCGCGCTGGGCTTCGCCTTCGGCGTGCCTTCCCTGCTGCTGCTCGTCCAGAACACTGCGACTCTGGGCGCGATGCTCTGGCTGTTCCATGACGCCGGGCTGGGCATCGACTTCGCGGGCTGGCTCTCGGTCCACGGCACGACCGAACTGCTCGCGATCCTGCTGGCGGGCGCGGCGGGGCTGCATATCGGGCGGTCCATGGCCTTTCCGGGCGAACGATCCGTGATGCAGGCCGCATCCGAAGCCGGAACGCGCGCCGCGCAGGTCATGGCGGGCGTGGTGCTGATGCTGGTGATCGCGGCCATGCTCGAAGGCTTCGCGCGCCAGCTTATCGACGATACGCCGGGCCGCTTCATCGTCGGCGGCGCCATGCTGGCGTTCTGGATCGCCTATCTCTTCGCCTTTCGCGGGAATGCCGGAAAATGAGCCGGACCGTTCCCGTCCGCCTCGTCCGCTCCGGGCGCGACCGCACGATGGTGACGCCCGAAGGCATCCCCCTGCCGCTCACCCTGGCGAGCCGGGGCAGCCGCGCGGGTGCGCTGATCCTCGACCTGACGTTCATCGGCCTGCTGATCCTGGGCACGACCATCGCGCTCATTTCCATCGCGGGCGGAACGCTGAACCTCCTATCCCGTGCCGATGACGCCACCCCCATCGGCCATGCCCTTCAATTCCTCTTCATCGTGTGGGTGGCGGCGATGTTCCTGTTCCGCAACGCCTATTTCCTGTTCTTCGAACTGGGGCCGCGCGGCGCGACACCGGGCAAGCGGATCGCCGGCATCCGCGTCGCGGCGCGAGACGGCGGGCGGCTCACGGCGGAAATGGTGATCGCCCGCAACCTGCTGCGCGACATAGAACTGTTCCTGCCCATCGTGTTCCTTGCCTCCGCGCAAGACGGGGGAGACATGGGCGCGGCGGGGCTTGCGGCAACGGCATGGTTCCTGATCTTCGCGCTGTTCCCTTTCTTCAACCGCGACCGGCTGCGCGCGGGCGATCTCATCGCCGGAAGCTGGGTCGTGGAAGCGCCCCGGCAACGGCTTGAGCAGGCCATGTCGGCCCGCATCGCGCAAGACGCGGCCGAACCGCGCCCGGACATCGGGTTCACGGATGCGGAACTGGCAGTCTATGGCGAATACGAACTCCAGACGTTGGAGCGCATCCTGCGGGAAAACCGCAGGGAATCGCTGCAAGCCGTGCACGAAACGATCGCGGGCAAGATCGGCCGGCCGGCGGACGAACACCCGGACCGCGCATTCCTCGAAGCCTATTACACCCAGCTTCGCGCCCGGCTTGAGGCGGGGATGCGGATGGGCCGCCGCAAGGCGGACAAATATGTCCCGAACGGCTAGGCACACCCCATGATAGCGCTTCGCTCCGCCCTGCCCGCCGATGTCCCGGCGCTCGCCGCACTGGGACGCGACAGCTTCGCCGCCAAGTTCGGCCATCTCTACCGCGACGAGGATCTGCTGCCCTTCCTGGAAGGGACATTTTCCGAAGATGCCATCCGGGCCGAACTGGCCGATCCCCACCGGCTCTACCGGCTGGCGGAAAGCGCGGACGGCACGAGCCACGGCACACTGGCCGGATACTGCAAGCTGGGCCTGGTCAGCGGCTGGCCGGATCACGCGCACGGGCAGAGGCCCATCGAGCTGAAACAGCTCTACACCGCGCCGGACATGATCGGGCAAGGCATCGGCGCGGCGCTGATGCAGTGGGCGCTCGACGAAGCCCGCGCGCGCGGCGCGGACGAGATGCAGCTTTCGGTGTGGAGCGGAAACCTTGGCGCGCAGAAGTTCTATGCCCGCTACGGTTTCGCCAAGGTGGCCGACGTACATTTCATGGTCGGGCAGCAGCGCGATCACGAGTTCCTGTTCGCCAGGATGCTGTAACCGGCCGCCGGCCCTTGCCGAACCGCACCCGCTGGCCTAGCGGGCGGATGTGATGGCTTATCTCCGCCGCCATATGCCTGCTCTCTGGCTGCTGGCCGCCGCCGTGCTCATGGTGCGCGCGCTGGTGCCTTCGGGCTGGATGCCTTCGGTGGAGGACGGCGGCGTCCGCATCGTGCTCTGCACCGGACAAGGCCCAGTCATGGCGACGCTGGAGCGTGACGGGCAGATACGTCACGACGGCGGCGAGCATACGGGGGGCGAGCATACGGAGGGCACGCAGGACGTGCGCGACACCTGCCCGTTCGGCACGGTCGCGCAACCGTTCCATCCGCCCGCGCCCGTGGCGCTTCCCGGCCCGCTGCCGCTGGCCGCGCCGCTGGATACGCCCGCACCCGCCGTGGCGCTCATCGCCGCGCGCAAGGCGCTGCGCCCGCCCGCAAGGGGGCCGCCCGCTTTCGCCTGATCGACACGCCTTCAAACATCACGATCAAGCGAAAGACCCATAGTCATGAAAATTACCGTTTCCGGCGGCGCACTGGCGCTGCCCCTGCTGCTGTGCGCCGTGTCCGCCCCCGCCCATGCGAGCGAGGCCGATTCCGAGATTCTCACCATCGGCCAGCGCCCCGACGGGCACGGCCCGGCGGGCACGATGGGCGATCATGTCCACAAATCGGGCGACCTGATGCTGGGCATGATCTGGACGCGCGAGGAATACGGCGGCGGCAGCCGTCGCGGCACCAGCGCCATCTCGCCCGAGGACGTCGCAGCGGCGGGCTATACCGTACGCGACAAGTCCATGACCATGGACATGGCCATGCTCCATATCATGTGGGCGCCCAGCGACCGCGTCACGCTGATGGTCATGCCCATGTGGATGCGGATGAGCATGACCATGGAAGGCCTGCCGGGCGGCATGGGCGGCGGCCACGAAGGCCATGGAGACAGCCATTCCATGATGCCGGGCGAAACCATGTCGCACAGCGTCGAAGGCATGGGCGATACGCAGTTCGGCGCGCTGGTGGCACTGTCGCGCAATCCCCGCCTGTCCGCCCATGCCGGGCTGATGGTCTCCGCCCCGACCGGCAAGGTCGACCGCAAGAGCGCCGACGGAAAATTCGTGCATTACATGATGCAGGGCGGATCGGGGACATGGGACATCATCCCCTCCTTCACGATTCGCGGCGCTTCGACGCGGATCGGCTGGGGCGCGCAGGCCAGCTATGTTTTCCGCACACAAAACGCGAATGAAAGCGGCTTCCGCTTCGGCGACCGCTTTAACGCGACGGCCTGGCTCTCCGCGCCCGTCACGCCGCGCCTGTCCCTCTCTGCCCGCATGAATTATACTGATGAAGGCCGGATCGGGGGCCACTACAACGGCCCGCACAACCACGCCGCGCCGCCCGACCGGCAGGAGAACTACGGCGGACAGCGGCTGGAAGCGGGCGCGGGGGCGAATCTCGTCGTCGGCAGGCATCTGCGGCTGGGGGCAGAAGCGCTGCTGCCCGTCTACCAGAAGCTGAACGGCATCCAGTTGCGCAAGCGGTTCGGCGCCAACGTGAACGCTAGCACCACGTTCTGAGGGCATCAACATGACGGATGGCGGGCGGGCTTTCCCCGTCCGCCATTCGCGCCTATATCGCGGGCCATGTCCTCGATCAGACCATGGCGCACGATAGAGCGGCGCAACAGCAGGCAGATCATGGTGGGGTCCGTCCCCGTGGGCGGCGACGCGCCGATCACGGTCCAGACGATGACCAACACGCCCACCGCCGACGCCGCCGCGACCATCGACCAGATCCGCCGCTGCGAGGACGCGGGCGCGGACCTGATCCGCGTCTCCTGCCCGGACGAGGACAGCACCGCCGCGTTCCGCCAGATCGCGCGGGCCGCGCACGTGCCGCTGATCGCGGACATCCATTTCCACTACAAGCGCGCGCTGGAAGCCGCCGACGCGGGCGCGGCCTGCCTGCGCATCAACCCCGGCAACATCGGATCGGACGACCGCGTGGCTGAAGTGGTGCGCGCCGCCAAGGCCAACGGCTGCGCCATCCGGATCGGCGTCAACGCGGGCAGTCTGGAAAAGGACTTGCTGGAAAAATACGGCGAGCCGTGCCCGGAGGCGCTGGTCGAATCCGCGCTCGATCATATCAAGCTGCTGCAGGACCACGATTTCCACGAATACAAGGTGGCGGTGAAAGCCAGCGACGTGTTCCTGGCGGTCGCGGCCTATCAGGGCCTTGCCGAAACGGTGGATTGCCCGCTGCACCTGGGCATCACCGAGGCGGGCGGGCTGATCGGCGGCACGGTGAAAAGCGCGCTTGGCATCGGCAACCTGCTCTGGGCCGGGATCGGCGACACCATCCGCGTCTCGCTGTCCGCCGAACCGGAAGAGGAAGTGCGCGTCGGCTTCGAGATACTGAAGGCGCTGGGCCTGCGCACGCGCGGCGTGCGCGTCGTCTCCTGCCCCAGTTGCGCGCGGCAGGGCTTCGACGTGATCCGCACGGTGGAGGCGCTGGAAAGCCGCTTGCAGCACATCAAGACACCACTGTCCCTCTCCGTGCTGGGCTGCGTCGTCAACGGCCCCGGCGAGGCGCGCGAGACCGATATCGGCGTGACCGGCGGCGGCAACGGGCGGCACATGGTCTACCTTTCCGGCGTGACCGACCATCATGTGCAAAGCGAGGCCATGCTCGATCACATCGTCGCGCTGGTCGAGGCCAAGGCAGCGGAGATGGAGGCGGCCGAGCAGGCTGCTGCGGCGGAAGCGGCGGAATAACAATGCTTTCCCCTCTCCTTCAGGGGAGGGGATCAAGGGGTGGGGACTATCAGTCAACGCCGCGCCAGCCGGAGATTCCCCGCCCCGTTTGCGAAGCGGTAACGCATCGGCGCTATGCAGGCGGCATGAACCGCATTCACGCCTTTGCCCTCTTCGCGATCACGGCAGGGGCGATCAGTGCCATAGCGGCGCCAAATGCGCCCGCCGACAGAGAGCAGGGCACGCACGCCAGCCCGCGGGAAACATCCCCCCGCAAGAGCGGCATGCGCCAAGCCTGGGCAGCCAGCGACGGACAGACCGTGATCCCGCGCGACGGCGCGGGCCGGTTCTATCTCGACGCGGACGTGAACGGGCAGTCCACGCGATTCCTGGTCGATACCGGCGCCGACATGGTCGCGCTGACCGTGAACGACGCGGCGCAACTGGGCATCGAAGTCGATCCCGCATCGTTCCAGCCGATCACGCGCACGGCCTCGGGCATCGGCTATGGCGCGCCTGTCACGATAGACCGGCTGGACGTGGCGGGCCGGGAAATGCACGACGTGCGCGCCGTGGTGGTGGACGGTCTGGACACCAACTTGATGGGCCAGTCCGTTTTGCGCCAGCTCGGCCGGATCGAACTGCACGACAGCCATATGGTGATCGGGTGAGGAAACAGGAAACCGCCCGCCTTCAAAAATAGATGTCGATGTAGTCCGTCAGTCCATCGCACCATTCAAATTCGCGCAGCCGCCAGTAGGAGCGGTTCTGCGTAACGGCGAAATGCCACGTCTTGTTCTTCTCGCAAACCCGGCCCGCGTCCGGCGTGTCCGCGATGCGGATGGTGCCCTCGAAGGTGAAATAGTCCGCGCCGATCTCGGTAATGTCGCCATCGAGCCGGAGCCTGCCCGGTCCATTCGCCTGCGCCTGCGCCGCGCGCAAGTGCCACACGCCGTTCGCCTCGCGCGTGACAGTGGCGGTGCCGCGCGTGTTCCAGTCGATCCACTGGAGAGTCACGCCCTTGTTGGCGAGCAGGCGCCCGGCGGCACCCTGATCCAGAATACGGGTCGGCTGCACATAGGACGGCGGCGCCGGCGCGATAATCGCGGGCGGCGGCGCGGGGAGGGCGGCTGGCTTTTCGGCACTGGAAGCCGTGCAGGCCGCCAGCGCGCAGTGGGCAAGTCCGGGGAACAGGTTCCGCATGGACGATATCCTATGCCTAACCGGGCGAGCGGCCAAGCCTCTTGAACTGTTGCAAAAACCCCGCCGGATCGCTCCGGCGGGGTTCTTTTCCCACAATGAAAAGCGAGGAGGGGCTTATTCGTCCCCTTCGCCCTTCACCAGATAATCGCCCGCGTCGGCATCGGTGCCGTGGGTTTCGCCCTCGACCGCCGCCAGCGGATCGTCGCCGATCGCCGCTTCCGGCCCCTGGGCCAGTTCGGCGGCGTGTTCTTCCGCAGCGGTTTCCGGCGCAATCAGCGCTTCCTGCAGCTTGCGATACTGCGCGCGCAACGCCGCGTCCCGCGAGGACGCCGCGACGCGGAGGCGGTTCATGCCCGCGCCCGTGCCCGCCGGGATCAGGCGCCCGACGATCACGTTCTCCTTGAGGCCGATCAGCGAATCCCGCTTGCCTTCGACCGCGGCCTGCGTGAGCACGCGCGTGGTTTCCTGGAACGAGGCTGCCGAGATGAATGAACGGGTCTGCAGGCTCGCCTTGGTGATGCCCAGCAGCACCGGCTTGCCTTCCGCCGGCTTCTGACCGGACGCCAGCTTGGCGTTGTATTCGTTCATTTCCTCGTAGTCGACCTGTTCGCCCGCCAGCAGCGTGGTGTCGCCGCCATCAGTGATCTCCACTTTCTGGAGCATCTGGCGCACGATCACTTCGATGTGCTTGTCGTTGATCTTCACGCCCTGCAAGCGGTAGACTTCCTGGATTTCCGAGACGAGGTATTCGGCCAGAGCCTCCACGCCCAGCACTTCCAGGATGTCGTGCGGATCGGGCGAACCGGAAATCAGGTTGTCGCCCTTCTTGACCCAGTCGCCTTCCTGGACGTCGATCACCTTGGACTTGGGGATCAGGTATTCCACCGGATCGCCTTCCTCCGGCACGATCGCGATCTTGCGCTTGGCCTTGTAGTCGCGCACGAACTCGATGCGGCCCGAAACCTTGGCGATGATCGCGTTGTCCTTGGGCTTGCGCGCCTCGAACAGTTCGGCGACGCGCGGCAGACCGCCGGTGATGTCGCGCGTCTTGGCGGCTTCGCGGCTGGCGCGCGCCAGAACGTCGCCCGCCTCGACCATCTGCCCGTCCTCGATCGACAGCGTAGTGCCCGGCGCCAGCATATAGCGCGCGGCTTCGCCCGACTGCTCGTCGAGCAGAGTCAGGCGTGGACGCAGGTCTTCCTTCTTGGACCGTCCGGCAGCGCGGTTTTCCGTCACGACGCGGCTGGTCATGCCAGTGGCTTCGTCGGTCTGCTCGGTCAGCGTGCGGCCGTCGATCAGATCCTGATACTTCACCACGCCCGAAGTCTCGGTGATGATCGGCAGCGTGAACGGATCCCACTCGGCCAGACGGTCGCCTTCCTTCACGGTAGCGCCGTTCTCGTTGAGCAGATGTGTCCCGTAAGGCACGCGATGGATTGCACGCTCGCGCCCGTCCACGTCGATCACCACGATCTCACCGTTGCGGGCAAGGCTCAGGCGGCGTCCGCGCTTGTCGGTGATGGTCGGGATGTCGCGATAGTGGACCGTGCCGTCGCTGATCGATTCCAGGTGCGACTGCTCGTTCACCTGCGCCGCGCCCCCGATGTGGAACGTGCGCATGGTCAGTTGCGTGCCCGGCTCGCCAATCGACTGGGCGGCGATGACGCCCACCGCTTCGCCGATGTTGACCGGCGTGCCGCGCGCGAGGTCGCGGCCATAGCAAGTGCCGCAGACACCCTGTGTCGCCTCGCAGATCAGCGGCGAACGGATCCGCGCGGCCTGGATGCCGGTGGCTTCGATCCGTGCCACTGCCGCTTCATCGAGCAGCGTGCCCTTGGCCGCGACGATGGCCCCGTCCTTGTCCGCGATGTCCTCGGCCAGCGTGCGGCCCAGGATGCGCTCGCCCAGCGAGGCGATGGTCGAGCCGCCCTGCACGATGGCGCGCATTTCCAGCGCGCGCTCGGTGCCGCAATCCTCGATCACCACGACGCAATCCTGCGACACGTCGACGAGGCGGCGGGTCAGGTATCCCGAGTTCGCCGTCTTGAGCGCGGTGTCGGCGAGGCCCTTGCGGGCGCCGTGGGTGGAGTTGAAGTATTCAAGGACGGTCAGGCCCTCCTTGAAGTTCGAGATGATCGGCGTCTCGATGATCTCGCCCGAAGGCTTGGCCATGAGGCCGCGCATCCCGGCAAGCTGCTTCATCTGCGCCGGGGAGCCACGCGCGCCGGAGTGGCTCATCATGTAGATCGAGTTGACGGGCTTCTCGCGCCCGTGCTCGTCCTTCGGCGTCGCCCGGATCTCGTCCATCATGGCGTTCGCCACCTGATCGCCGCAGCGGCTCCAGGCGTCGATCACCTTGTTATACTTTTCCTGCTGGGTGATGAGGCCGTCCTGATACTGCTGCTCGTAGTCGGCGACCAGTTCCTTGGTCTCGCCCACCAGCGCGTCCTTCGAGGCCGGGATAATCATGTCGTCCTTGCCGAACGAGATGCCCGCCTTGAACGCGTGGCGGAAGCCCAGCGACATGATCGCGTCGGCGAACAGCACCGTGTCCTTCTGGCCGGTGTGGCGATAGACTTCGTCGATGACGTCGCCGATGTCCTTCTTGGTGAGAAGGCGGTTGACGATCTCGAACGGCACCTTGTGGTTGCGGGGCAGGCATTCGCCGATCAGCATGCGGCCCGGCGTCGTCTCGAACCGCTTGATGTATTGCTGGCCCTTCTCGTCGGTCTGCGGCACGCGGCTGACGATCTTGGAGTGCAGCGTGACGGCGCCGACTTCCAGCGCCTGATGCACTTCGGCCATGTCGGCCAGCAGCATGCCCTCGCCCGGCTCGCCCTCGCGGTCCATCGACAGATAATACAGGCCCAGCACCATGTCCTGCGAAGGCACGATGATCGGCTTGCCGTTGGCGGGCGAGAGGATGTTGTTGGTGGACATCATCAGCACGCGCGCCTCAAGCTGGGCTTCCAGCGAAAGGGGAACGTGGACGGCCATCTGGTCGCCGTCGAAGTCCGCGTTGAACGCGGCGCAGACCAGCGGGTGAAGCTGGATCGCCTTGCCTTCGATCAGCACCGGCTCGAACGCCTGGATGCCGAGGCGGTGGAGCGTCGGCGCGCGGTTCAGCAGCACGGGATGCTCGCGGATCACTTCGTCAAGGATGTCCCAGACTTCCTTGCGCTCCTTCTCGACCCACTTCTTGGCCTGCTTGAGCGTCATCGACAGGCCCTTGGCGTCGAGCCGGGCGTAGATGAACGGCTTGAACAGTTCGAGCGCCATCTTCTTGGGCAGCCCGCACTGGTGCAGCTTCAGCTCCGGCCCGGTCACGATGACCGAGCGGCCCGAATAGTCCACGCGCTTGCCGAGCAGGTTCTGGCGGAAGCGGCCCTGTTTGCCCTTGAGCATGTCGGACAGCGACTTGAGCGGACGCTTGTTGGCACCGGTGATGACGCGGCCGCGGCGGCCGTTGTCGAACAGGGCGTCGACCGCTTCCTGCAACATGCGCTTTTCGTTGCGCACGATGATGTCCGGCGCGCGCAGTTCGATCAGGCGCTTGAGGCGGTTGTTGCGGTTGATGACGCGGCGATAGAGGTCGTTGAGGTCCGACGTCGCGAAGCGGCCGCCGTCCAGCGGAACGAGCGGACGCAGTTCGGGCGGGATGACCGGCACGACTTCCAGGATCATCCATTCGGGACGGTTGCCGGAATCGATGAACGATTCCACGACCTTGAGCCGCTTGATGATCTTCTTGGGCTTCAGCTCGGACTTGGTGGTCGCCAGCTCTTCCAGCAGATCCGTGCGTTCCTGCTCCAGATCGAGGCTGATCAGCATGTGCTTGACGGCCTCGGCGCCGATTCCGGCGGAGAACGAATCCTCGCCGTATTCGTCCTGGAATTCGTAAAGCTCGTCTTCCGTCAGAAGCTGGTATTTTTCGAGCGGCGTCAGGCCCGGCTCGATGACCACATAGCTTTCGAAGTAGAGGATGCGCTCAAGCTGCTTCAACTGCATGTCGAGCAGCAGGCCGATGCGGCTGGGCAGGCTCTCGAGGAACCAGATGTGCGC
>Ga0265293_10003071_pt1 | contig 31789 bp, 27 predicted proteins | sample Munlanlewell138R_FD_192505 | JGI IMG/M metagenome (GOLD analysis project Ga0265293, IMG submission 192505) | Leachate microbial communities from a municipal landfill in Southern Ontario, Canada - Leachate well 138R | ecosystem: Engineered > Solid waste > Landfill > Unclassified | place: Canada... | reverse complement strand
CAGGAGATATATCGGCCGCTTTTCAGAAAGGTTTCCTCTCAGCGCGCATTTTCTTCAAAATAAATGAAAATAATCACTCTGAACGAGGCGAAACTGACGGAAAATGACTCTGAACGACTATTTTGCGTGGGATTTCATTTTCGCGCAAACAGCGGTAACATCGCCCTGCATTTGCAACCAATTTCATCCACACACCCTATGCGTCCATGAGGAACACCATGCTGCAATTCAGCCAAGACCCCAAACGCGCCGAGCAGGAAATGCGCGCCGTAATCTTTTACCTAACGGCCTTCGGATACATCGACGGCGACTTCGACGCCCAAGAGCGCGCCTTTGTCAGCCAGTACATCCGGCGCCTCATCACCAACCGGGCCGAGGTCGCCATGCCTGGCGCTCCCGAAGCCCTCAAACGCGAAACCATCGAACGCTTCTACCAACATTTCAGCGAAGTCTTCGAGGCCATCGACCAAGAAGTACAAGACCTGTTTGCCGAGTCCGTGGCCGAAGAAGAAGAGCAAGAAGACTTCGTACAATCGCGTTTGAAACTGCGCTGCTTCGAAATTTTTCAGGATTTTGATCGCCAGAGCCAAGAGGCCTTAATGGACGTCGTCGACGATTTGCTCATGGCCGACGGGGTGAGCCATCCAGCCGAAGTAAAATTTCGCGCCGAGCTAGCGGCCCTGCTCGAAGCCGACCTCGGCATCGAACTCATCGACGACAACCACACCGAAGTCCCGCCCACTGTTCTCGCTGCAACGCAGCGAACGCCGCAAATCGAAAACAGCCCCTTTTTCAGCACGATGGAGTTCCATTACCACGCGGAACACGACAAGCTCAGCGAACAACTCGCCACCGACCGACAGCTCATCCAGGAGGTCAGCGACATCTTTGCCAGGCATGCAGCCCAAGGTGCCGGCAAACTGGCGGGAAAACAAAACGTGCAAGCATTGCAGGGCGAGGCCCCCTTTCTCGACGGCCACGTCTACGTGCTGCCCACCGCGCCCAATCACCGCTATGACATCACGGTGCTCGGCGATTTGCATGGCTGCTACAGTTGCCTGAAAGCCGCAGTCCTCCAGGCGCAATTCTTCGAGAAACTTGCCGCCTGGAAACAGGCTCCTCTCCAAAATCCAGAGCCGCGGCTCATCCTGTTAGGCGACTACATCGATCGCGGCTTGTTCAGTCTAAACGGCGTGTTGCGCGCCGTGATGCAGCTCGTCAAACACGCCCCCGAACATGTCTACATGCTGCGAGGCAACCACGAACACTACTTCGAATACAAGGGGCAGGTGTACGGAGGGGTCAAGCCCGCCGAAGCCATCAATTCGCTCAAGCCCCACGTGGCCCCCGAGGTCTTCCACGACTACATCCACTTCTTCGAGCAGATGCCCTCCATCGCCCTGGTCAAGGACATGCTCTTCGTACACGGCGGCATCCCGCGCGATCTTATCGTCAAAGAGCGCTGGCGCGATCTCAGCTCCCTCAACGATTACGACATCCGCTTTCAAATGATGTGGAGCGACCCCAGCTACGCCGATGTGATCCCCGCGCAATTGCAGGAGCAATCGTTTCGCTTTGCCTTTGGACGCCTGCAAGCCGCCGCCTTCTTGCAGCGCATCGGGTGCCACACCGTCATTCGCGGCCACGAAAAAGTAAACGCCGGGTTTGAACAGGTTTACAACGACCCCACCTTGCAACTCATGACGCTCTTTTCGTGTGGCGGTATCGACAACGATGACCTGCCCCCCAAATCGGGTTTCCGCAAAGTCACCCCCATGGCGCTGACCATCGCCATCGATGACGACACCACCACCATTACGCCCTGGCCCATTCACTACAAGCGCTACAACGACCCGCAGTACAACGCCTTCTTCAAAGAGCCCCCGGCCATCGCCCATGTGCCTGGTTAATAGAGGAACAACCATGAAACACACCTGCCTCTTCTGCGTGTTCGCCATGTTGGCCGTGGCCTGCACAGCGAAGCACCACTACGCTCCCGCGTATCGAGCGTCCGTGTCCGACTACGAGTCTCTCAACGCCAAAATGCGCGAAGAAGCTCTGGACGGCGAGATGGAATACGATGCCGACGACAGCGCTGCCTCGTCGCAATACGATGCCGGCACGGCCGACGCGACGCCTCCCCAAGTCGAAACAATGATGGTGTACAGCGGCTACTTGCGGTTGCGAGTCACGCGTTTATTGGACGCCGTCGACGACATCACCCGCATCGTAAAAGAGCGCGATGGCTACATCGAGTCACTGTCCGGAAACGTCGCCATCGTGCGCATCCCTGCGGCGGACTTCGACGCGGTAATGGAGGCCTTTGCGCAGGTGGGCACGCAACTGGAGCGCACCGTCCAGGCAGCAGATGTCAGCGCCGAGTACTTCGATCTCAGCGCGCGACTCCACGTATATGAAGCCGCCAAAGATCGCTTGCTGCACTTGCTCGAAACCACCAAAGACATCAAAGAGCGCCTGTACATCTTGCAGGAACTCAAGCGCATCTCGGCGCAAATTGAGACCCTGCAGGCTCGCTTAACAATCCTGAAAAACCTCGTCGATTACTACACCATCACCCTAGAGCTGGAGCCCATCGTCTCCCCTCAAATCTCCGAAGCGCCCCCCTCGCCCTTTGCCTGGATACGCCACCTCAAGGCGCACCAAACCACCCTCGACGAAGGCGGCAAGTCCGTCTCGATGACGCTGCCCACACAATTTGTGCGCTTCGCCAAGGACAAGCACTTCCGCGCCCAAACCGCCGACACCACGATGCTCCGCGCTGGCCGCACTGCCAACGATCCCCAGGGAACGCCATCTTGGTGGCTACGCGCCCTGCACCGCGATCTCTCCGAACGCGGCGAAATCCTCGAAGCCGAGGGCACCGCAGGAGTGCTGCACTGGCACATGTACCGCAACGATGCCCCGCAGCCGCGCCATTGGCTGGTGGCGCTGTACACACAAGGCCGCCACCTGTGGGTAGTCGAAGTCTTTTACCCCACGACGGAAGCCTACGAAGCCCACCACGAGTCGGTGCTCCGCGCCTTGCAAACATTTCAGGTGACGCCATGAACAACCGCATCCCCCAACACCGCATCCTTGGATTTGCGCTGGCCGCCCTGCTCTGCACCCTGCCGGCACACGCCCAAGCCACTGACACCGACGTCCCACCAGCATCGCCCCAAGCTGACGCCCCGCCAGCACCGCAAGCCGCTCCCGAAGCTGCGCCGCGCCGCGTCTCCCAAGCCGCATCGCTGGTGCTCAAGGTCGCCAACGCCACCGAAACGCGCCGCGCCTTAACCGACGCACTCGCAACCTTTGGGGGCACGCCCATTCTGCTCACAGATGACAGCGTCGTGTTTCGCCTACCCCACGCCCAACTCAACGAAGCGATCGCCCACATTGAGACCCACGGGCTGGCGCTCGAAAAATCCCTGGACCGCGAAGACCTATCGCTGCGAATTCACACACTCGAAGGCCAGCTAAAGGCGCGCCAAGAAATCATGGTGCGGCTGCGCGGTTTCTTCACCGACGCCGACGTCCCCGCCACCCTTGAAATCGAGTCCCACATGCTGCGCCTCGTCGAAGAGATCGAAAGCTTCAAAGGACAATTGCGACTCTTAAATGACCGCGCCCGCCTGGCCACCGTCCGCGTGCTCTTTCGATTCGAAGATCGCCACCGCATCACCACCACCCACTCGCCCTTCGACTGGCTCAACACCGTGGGCGTCGACACCGTCATGGAGGCTTTCTGATGGGCAACTTCACCACCGCACCGCGCACCCAAACAGCGTTCTGGCTCGCCACGCTCGTCCTCATCGCCGCCGGATGCGCCGCGCCGCCTTACCGCATGGACATCCCGGACGCCTTCAAACAATACGACACGACCCAAAGCCTCAAATGGATCAGCGCCGACGGCGTCATGCTCCATACCCGCGAGGTCAAAAACGATCCCAAAGCCCCGGCCACCTTTTGGCAAGACGCCCTGATCCACCACATGACCGCCCAGGGATACGCCCACAGCGCCACAGATTGCTTCACCACCCAGCAGGGGCAACACGCCTGCACCTCGACCTTCTTGCTCCCCAAGGGCAACCAAGACTGGGTGCTGAGCGAAACCCTCTTTGTCGGGGACAAAAAAATCGTTCTCGTCGAAGTCACCGGAGAATACGCGCGCTACGAGGCCCTGGCCGACGACATCGCCACAGCGCTGCGCACCTTTGCCCCCAACCGCTAACCCCTGCGAAACATGCGATACAGCAAGCTCTTTAACATAACGCTCTTCATTACCTTGGCGCTGCTGGTGGTGGGTTGGCTCGTCGCCAGCACCCGGGACACCTCCTTGGTGTACTACAAAACCGTCGAGGAACTGCTGCACGAGCGCGCCCAATTTCAAAACCGCACCGTGCGCGTCAACGGACACCTAAAGACAAACTCCATCCAGCGCCGCACCGGCACCGACGAATACCGCTTCACCCTCGAAAAAAACGGCGTCGACCTGCCCGTGACCTATCGCGGCATCCTGCCAGACACCCTGACCACCGCCTCCGAGATCATCGTGGAAGGCGTCCTGCACCCCACCGAAGACCTCTTTCACGGCACCGAAATTTTGACGAAGTGCCCCTCGAAGTACGAGGCCGAGGCCGACCGGAAAGAGCGCCCCGCCAGCACCGCCAACTGATCTCAATCCGACGTGATGAAGGCACCCGCAGGCGGCACCTCGCTTATTTTTGGGGAGCGCGCATGTGCAGGGGGCCGTCCTCTTCGACGTAGCCGTCTGAAGAGATAAAACCGCGGCGTTCAATGATGGTGTAGATGCCGTCGCCGTCGGTGTCGCCGCGCGCCATGCAGGAGAAGGCTTCGCCGTGAACGTCGAAAGCGTATTGGTACAGATGCGGCGCATGGATGCCAAAGTCTAGGGCGCGCCAGGTGGGGTGTGCCCAGTCCGCCGGATCACCGGGATACGGCACGGAAGACGGCAGGCGCGCAGGTGTCCAGTCCACGCTTTGCGGCAAGGTGCCATGCGCCTCGAAGTAGCGCACCGCGGCCCAGTAGCACAGCTCAACGTTGGCTCCGGCCTCCGAGTGCATTTCCAACGGAGTGCCCGGATCGTTGGCGGGTTTTTCCAGGGCGTTGCCCAGGGGAAACAGGGCCATGGTGCCGAACATCACCGGCAGGATTAGGGTAGTCTGCAGCGCGCTGGTTTTCAGGGAAGTGGCGGAGCGTGACACCGTGTAGATGCCCTCCGGCTCGTTGCGGCTCACGCTGAGGCTGGCGGTTTCCGTATCGGCAAGCAAGAGACGCCCGAGGCGCCTCATCAATGCCACGCGGCTGTCGCCTGCGGGCATCGACCGCAAGAACGCCTGTACCCAACGCGTGTATTGCGGCGAGACATATAGCAGGGAATTTCCGCTATCGACAGGCATGTTGTGACTGGCTTGCAGAAACTCCGGCGCCGTGGCAATCGAGGTGGTGCCGTCCAGGCACTCGGCCAAAAAGGCTTCGTCGGTGGCGATGAACAGACGACCGGTGGGGCGCTGACGGGCCAGCACCGGACGCAGATACGGCAGCTCCGGCATCAACGCTCGTTTAAAGGCGATGTAATCGAAGTCGCCCTTGCTGTAGGTACGCAGGAGGCTCGGCAGCGGGTTTCGTTGCCAAAAGGGCTCTAGCAAAACGCCCAGATTGTCGAATACCGTCACCGCGTGAAACCGAGCCATCGGTTCGGCAAAATCGGGCCATCGCGCCTTTTGCATTTCGTCGAGTTTCATCACAAACATCAGCCGCGTGTCCAGGCGCTGCACCAGCTCGTCGGGCGTCATTTTCAACAACGCCAATGGCAGGGCCAATCGCTTTTCCAGCGCGTCGTATATGCGTTCATCGCCATCCGCCGATTGCGCATCGAATGCTTTGAGCACATCGACAATGGCGCGCAGGTTGAGGTCGATGTCCCCCACTAAGGCAGCGGTGTCCGGGGCCAGTTGCAACACGTCGAAGGCGTGGGGCGCGTGGCCTGACACTTGCATAAGACCTTTGCGCCCATCGGGAATGTGGAGATAGGAGCGGTTGAGAAACATGCCGTTGGACTCGCGATAAGAGCTCATGCCCAAGGCATGTACCGACGAGAATCCGAGGATGCGCGAAAGCTGCACCCAATCAATTTTCGCCGATGCGCGGTCATCGCCTTCGGCTTCGATGTCGCGCCCGTATAAATCGCTCCAGATGCCTTGCAAGACTTCAGCGCCGCGCTGCACATCGCCTTCCATGTCGGCGTAAAAAAAGAGCTCGCCCCCGAGGTCGAGGCGCTGAGACACGGCCTGGTAATGCGGCGAACGCTGTGCACCCGCGACGCGTTGCGGACCCGCACAGCCAATGGCGAACAGTGCGAGCAGCGACAAGAGACCAGCGATATGAAAAACGCGCTTCATGTCAAACCCTCCCAAGCAACAGTGTCGCTTCAAATACCGGCGCCGTGCGCAAACATTTCGCTGCGGAGCTGCGCCTGCGTAATGCGGCTCCCCTGGGGCACGCTGCGCGTCAACCACACGTTGCCCCCGATGATGGAGCCCTGCCCCACTGTAATGCGCCCCAGCACCGTGGCGCCCGAGTAGATCACCACGCGGTCCTCGACGATGGGGTGACGCCGCACGCCCTTGATGGGATTGCCGTCTTCATCAAACGGAATTGAGCGCGCCCCCAGGGTCACCCCTTGGTAAATCGTTACGTGATTGCCGATGATGCAGGTTTCGCCCACCACGACACCGGTGCCGTGGTCGATGAAAAACGACTCGCCGATGGCGGCGCCGGGGTGAATGTCGATGCCCGTGAGGCTGTGGGCCAGTTCCGTGATGATGCGCGGGATGAGGGGCACCTCGAGTTGGTGCAGCGCATGAGCGATGCGGTAGTTGGTGATGGCGAGGATGCCCGGATAGCAGAAGATGGCCTCGTCCGGCCCCGTCACCGCAGGATCACCCTGGCACACCGCGGCCACGTCCGTGTCGAGATAATGCTTGATTTCGGGCAAGCGCAGCAAAAACTGATGGGCGAGCTCAGAGGCCTCCAGCCGGCAGCGCAAGCAGGTCTCTTCGTTTTCACGCGTGCAGGTGAAGTGCAGGCCGCGCCGGATTTGCTCCTCGAGGGCGATGATGGCGCGATCGAGGGTGGCGCCAACGTGAAAGCGCATGCTGTCGACGGTCATGTCGGAGACGCCGAAGTAGCCGGGGAACAATCCGCAGCGCAAATCCTCAATGATGTCTGAGATGATTTTTTTCGACGGCAGCTCGATTTGTCCGTGCTTGGCAACGCGGCAACAGTGATGGGTGACCAGTTGATCGACCACCGTTCCCAAGACGTTGTTCGCGCCGTCAAGCGCGTTGGTGACGGCGGCGTTGGTGGCGTGGGTGTCGATTGGGTTTTGTCGATTGGATTGGCTCATGGCGACTCTTCTTCGGTGGTGCGCTCGATGTGAACGCGCAGTGGTTTTCGCTGCAACAGATCGGCGAGAGAGATGCCCTGTAGCACTTCTTCGATGGCGCTGTTTAAGTGCTGCCACAGCGGCGCGGCCCCGCACTCGGCCTCGTGTGCACAAGGGGCTTCCCCGTGCGCGCAGTCGACCACCGCCACCGGTCCTTCCAGGGCCTCCAAAATTTCTTTGACGCCGATTTGCTCGGGACTGCGGGTGAGACGATAGCCGCCGTTTACACCGCGCACCGACTCGGTTAGCCCCGCGTCTTTTAGCGCGACAAGCAATGCGTGAAGATATTTGCGCGACAGGCGTTGCCGCTGTGCGATGGCGCTCATCTCAAGGGGCTGCGCGTCTTTGGCGGTTGCGAGTTCTATCATGGCGCGGATGCCATAGCGGCTTCGGGTAGACAATTTAAACATGTCGTTGCTCCATTTTGCTGCATTCTTTCATATGCGAAAGTCCTTGGGCTGCATAGACATTTATCGCACCGCGGGCCTTCTTCGGCGAGACTTTCCCCCCTCTGCCACCCAAAACCGCGCAATGCGTTGTGCCAATGCCGACAGGATTTTCGTTGACGCCCAACGCTTTTGCATCAATGTTGCCATCCTAAAGGCGACGCCGAAGGGGCGACGCTATCGCAACAGAAATGAAGAAAGGAAACGAGCGCATGACCTGCACCCGCTGTGACTATAAAATTGCCGACATCTCCCTGGCCGCCTTTGGCCGCCGCGAAATCGAAATTGCCGAAAAAGAAATGCCCGGCCTCATGGCCATCCGCGAAAAATACGGCCCCGCCAAACCCCTGAAAGGCCAGCGCGTCACCGGCTCCTTGCACATGACCGTGCAGACCGCCGTGCTCATCGAAACCCTACAAGACCTAGGCGCCGACGTGCGCTGGGCGAGCTGCAACATCTTCTCGACCCAAGACCACGCCGCGGCCGCCATCGCGCAACAAGATATCCCCGTCTTTGCCTGGAAGGGCGAGACCCTCGAAGAGTACTGGTGGTGCACCCTCGAGGCTCTCAGCTTCCCCGACGGCAAAGGCCCCACCCTCATCGTCGACGACGGCGGCGACGCCACCCTGCTCATCCACAAGGGCTACGAGCTCGAAAAAGAATACGAAAAAACCGGCAAACTCCCCCCCATCACCACCACCGTACAAGAAGAGCGCATCGTCGAAGAACTCCTCCAACGCGTCATCAAAGAAGACCCCAAGAAGTGGCACAAAATCGCCGCAGAGATCATCGGCGTCTCCGAGGAGACCACCACCGGCGTCCACCGCTTGTACGCCATGCTCGAGCAGGGCAAGCTCCTGTTTCCGGCCTACAACGTCAACGACTCGGTCACCAAGTCCAAGTTCGACAACCTGTACGGCTGCCGCGAATCCCTGGCCGACGGCATCAAGCGCGCCACCGACGTCATGGTCGCGGGCAAAACCGTCGTGATCTGCGGTTACGGCGATGTGGGCAAGGGATGCGCCCAGTCCATGCGCGGTTTTGGCGCCCGGGTCATCGTCACCGAAATCGATCCCATCTGCGCCCTGCAGGCCGCCATGGAGGGCTACCAGGTGTGCCCCCTCGAGGACACCCTCCACGAAGGCAACATCTTCGTCACCACCACGGGCAACCGCGACGTCATCACCGCCGAGCACATGGCCGCCATGCAAGATCAGGCCATCGTGTGCAACATCGGGCACTTCGACAACGAAATTCAAATGGACCGCCTGGCCGCCTGGCCCGGCGTAGAGCGCATCGAGATCAAACCCCAGGTGCACAAATGGCGTTTCCAAGAAGGCCATGAGATTTTCGTGCTGGCCGAGGGACGCCTCGTGAACCTCGGCTGCGCCACCGGACACCCCAGCTTTGTTATGTCCACTTCGTTCAGCAACCAAACCCTGGCGCAAATCGCCCTGGCCGAAGAGCGCCCCGCCATCGGCGTCTACATGCTGCCCAAGCACCTCGACGAAGAGGTGGCGCGCCTTCACCTGGCCAAGCTCGGCGTCAAGCTCACCCGCCTCACCCCCGAACAAGCGGCCTACATCGGCGTCTCGGTGGACGGTCCCTACAAACCCGAGCACTACCGCTACTAACCGCGCCCCACCGCAGCCCATCCCATGCACCGGTCCCACCGACACCCTGACAGCACAACGGGCTTTCCGCAGACAATTTGTCAAAAATCGCTTTGCTTGAAGGTGGGCAACCTCTAATGATACAAAGCCAATGTGATGCTGGTGCGAAACTTGCTTGCACTAGATCATTGAGGAACGCCATGACCCGGAACACCGCCCGCCACATATTGCTCACGGCCCTGCTCTGCATCGCCATCCCCCTGCCCCTGCAGGCCGATATTTTCGACATCTTCGACACCGACAACGATTTGTTTGCGTACAAATGGTCCGAACTCACCCTCACCGGGCGCGAAGACAACGCCTGGAAAGTGCGCTCCAAGGACATCCAAAAATTCAACCAGCGCGACTGCATCGATAACGTGCGCCTCACCTTCAAAGTCGAGCTACTCGAAGACGCCGTGGGCAGCGCGCGCAACACTTATCTCGTCGTCGGGCGCAACTGCGATACCAACTTTCAAAGCTGTCACGTTGTCCGCAGCCAATCCAGTGCCCATGCGGGCTGGGTCTGGAAGGACGTCCACCTGCAGCAGCTCTTTCCCCAAATCGACTGCCACAGCGGGCAAACCCAAGACCTTTGGCTCGCCCAACTCGACAGTGACCTCACCTACGATGAATCTGCCGGCGACCTCATGGCGCGCCTGATGAGCATTGGCCTCGATGTCGCGGGTCCAGCCGCTGCCCCCCAAGAAATCACGGCCCGCATCGGCGACAAAAACATCGAGCTTTCCTGGGCCGCAGTTAAGGACGCCGACGTGGCGGGTTTTGCCGCAATTTACTGGAGCCCCGAAGACGGCTCCATGGCCACCCCCGACACCGAAGCCGCGCTCCTGGACAGCGACGATACAGGCGCCCAAGAAAACGACAGCGAAGAGGAAGACACCGGATCCGCTGAAGGCGAAGCAGGCGACACCCGCGCCCGCATCATCACCGCTGCCGACATCGAAGCCGATCTCGCAATTGGCGACACCGAAGACACCGATACAACAAACGACGCCAGCAACACGGCTTGCCCCGTCCCCGGTGGATTTCAACACGGCGACGCCATCGATCCAGCGCAGCTCTCGGGTACCAGCGTGGCCCTGAGCCCCGGCGCCTCTTCTCTGCGACACCTGCGCATCAGCGGCCTCACCAACGGTCGCGCCTACAACGTGGCCGTCGTCGCCCTGGACGCCTCGGGAAACCCCTCCCGCATCTCCGAAGTCCACTGCGCGGTTCCCCAAGCCACCAGCGGCCTCGGCGATGCCTACGAAGGCGCCCTGGATGGCGGTTATTGCTTCATCGCCACCGCGGCATTTGCCTCGTATCACCATCCCACCGTGCGCACTTTGCGGCGCTTCCGCGATCACTTTCTCGCGCCGATGCCCGGCGGTGCCACCCTCATCGCCACCTACTACGCCGTCGGTCCCACCTTGGCCGGTGTCCTGTTGCGCCAAAATGACAACACACAACAATGCGCCCGCCGCGCCCTTACCTTAAGTGCCGCAACCGCCGACCTGCTCATGGACGTCGGCTTGCTCCGCGTCTTGCTGGTCGCTTGGCTCAGCCTTGTCGCGGGGCTCTGGTTCGGATTTCGCATTCCAACTCGCATCAGGAGAAATCGATGAAACGCTTGGTCTTTCTTCCCTTGCTCGCCGCGGCCTTACTGCTGCCCTGCGTCGCTGAGGCCTATGTGGCCTCGCCCCGATGGGGCGCCTTCGAAGTCAAATTCGGTCCCTGGCGTCCCAACGCCGACGACATGCCCGGCTCCGAAGGCACCTACAGCGATTTCTTTGGCAACCGCACCATGTTCAACACCACCCTAGAGCTGGATTGGCAATTCGCCCGCATCCCCGAAATCATGAGCTTTGCCCTGGGCGGCACCGTGGGCTACATGCGCGAAAAAGGACGCGCGCGCATCGATGGCGACGTCCCCGACGCCGACGGCGCCGAAACCGCAGACAGCGTTTCGATCAACACCATCCCCCTGGCCTTGCTGGCGGTGTTTCGCCTCGACGTGCTGCCGGACAAAACCCAAATCCCCCTGTCGCCATTTTTCAAAATCGGCCTGAACTGGTACCCGTGGTGGACGCGCCTCAATGACAGCACCGATTCATCCGGAGGCACCATGGGCTGGCAATTCAGCACGGGCATCGCCGTGCAACTCGACTGGACCGACCCCATGTCCGCGCGCACATTCGACAACGAGTTCGGCATCAACCACAGCTACATTTTTTTCGAATACATCTACGCGCAGGTCGAAAATTTCGGCGCTGCGGGCCACCTGCATCTATCGCCCACCAACATCGGCCGCCGCGGCACCTTCGCCATCGGACTTTGCCTCGAATTTTAATATGCTGCGTTACGCGCTGACCCTGGAGTATGACGGGACGCGTTTCTCGGGCTGGCAATCGCAAGAAGGCCTGCGCACGGTGCAAGGCAAACTGGAGAACGCCCTGGGCGTCTTGCTGCGCAAACCGGTGAAGGTCATGGGCGCCTCCCGCACCGACAAGGGGGTGCACGCCCTGGGGCAAGTGGCGATCTTTGACACCGAACACCCCGTTCCGACGCACCGCCTCATCCGCAGCCTCTCCGCCCTGTTGCGCCCGGACATCGCCGTGGTCGACGCCCGCGAAGTGGCTGCTGATTTTCAACCCCGCTTTTCCGCCACGGGCAAACACTACCGCTACCGCGTGCTCAACCGCAGCGCCCCCTCTCCCCTGTTGGCGCGCACTTCCTGGCACGTATTTTCCGCCCTCGACGACGACGCCATGCGAGACGCCGCCGACCTGCTCCAGGGCACCCATGACTTTGCCGCATTCCGCGCCGCCGATTGCCACCGCGACAACACGGTCCGCACGCTCACCGCCATTCACCTCACGCGTGTCCGTGACGACTTGCTGGAGATGCACGTGTACGGCGACAGTTTTCTCAAGTACATGGTGCGCATTATCGCCGGCACCCTAGTGGAGATCGGCACCGGGAGGCGCAGCCTCGACGATGTGCGTCGCGCCTTACAAACGCCCAAACGACATTGGGCAGGCCGCACCGCGCCGCCCCACGGCCTCACATTGATGGAGATATTCTTTTAGTATGACACCCGTCATCACACTTTCCAACGCCACGCCCGCCATGTCTTCCCGCGCGTCTGCGCGACATCTGTACTGCATCGCGTTGGCGATGACCGCCTGGGGCATGGTCGCCTGCCAAACAGATGACAACACCGCGCACCCGGACGAACGATTTGCCGACGTCGTGGTGGCGGCGCCCGGTGCCAACGACGGCCGTTACGGCAATCCCCAATTCGCCATAGATGGCGTTCACGGTGGCGGAGAACATGCGGGAAACGCCGACGATGTCTTCACCATGGGCCACAGCGCCCCCCTGACCTTGGCGTGGTCAGAGCGCAGCGTCTGCAACGGCGCAGGTGTTGACTTCGTCGTCTTTGAAAATGCCTTTTCCGTTGGCGATGGGCACCAGCGCTTTATGGAACAAGCCGCGGTGGCTCTCTCCAATGACGGCGAAAACTTCATCGTCTTTCCCCACGACTACACCGCGCCCGACGAGACCCGGTACAGCGATGATCCGTCCCACTGGCAGGGCTTTGTCGGCGTCCACCCCGTCCTCTTCAACGCCGACACACATCGCGTCGATCCCTTTGATGCCGACTTGGCCGGGGGAGATGCCTTCGATCTCGACGACCTGCCCGACGACGGCGCCCTGGGCACCGAGATCCGCCGCCACGGGTTTCGTTATTTACGCCTCATCCCCGCTTCGGCCCTCACCAACCCCGACACCGGCCAGCCCTTCCCCAGAGACCCCATGTCCAACGGACCTGACATCGACGGAGCCGCAGCGCAATGGCTCGCCCCGACCGGGACCTGCGCATCACCGCCCTAGCGCCTAGAGCCGCATGCAAACAAGGCGTCGGCCAAAAAGAGTTTTCAGCGTTCTTCGGTGAAAAAAGGGCTGTGCTGATCCGACTCGGAGAGCGCCTTGCCGCGCGCCATTTTTTCGGTGACATCGAGAAAGGAACGGCGTCGCTCGTGGGGAGAGACAAGGCGCTTGGGAGGCGTTGAGCGAGGTGGCGCCTGCAGGGATGCCGCTGGGTGCTGCGCCCGCCCCATTGGCGTTGCGTGGAACCCGCTATTATCGGCGGCGCTGGGTGGCGGTGTCGGTGGCGCAGAGACCACCCATATATCGACGGCTGCACCGCCCAGGGAGCCATCGAAGACGCGCAGAGACAGGGTGTCGCCCGTCGCCAAAGTCTCGGCGCCGCAACAAGCCGTTTGGGGCAAGGCCTGGGAAATGAAATAGGCGCGCGACACCGCAGAACGCGACAACTGATAGCCCTGGCGCAGTTGTTCTTCGATGTGCAGACGAACCAGCGCCGTACCGTGCGAGCCCTCAAAACGATAAATGTCCGACGTGGGCCCCGAGGTGGGGATCATCCCCGCGGGCATGCAGACGCCAAACGCGCAGTGCTCGCCACGCGCCAACGGTGAGAGCTCAGCTTCGTCTGCGGTCTCGTCGGGCAACGGGGGCAAGGGTTGGGCCTGCACCACCAAGGCGGAGAGGTCTGGCGGTGCAGGTGGCGGCGTTTGAACGGGCTCCTGAGAGCGGCAGGTCGGCAACAAAAAGGACAATAACAAGGCGGTGACGCCGAGGTATGCAGTGCGCGGCATCCCCATCACTCTCCGTCAAAGACCAGGGCCCATGAATCGATGGCCACTTGGGCAAACCCCACGCCACTGGACTGGATGCGCACCGACTCGGAGGTCACCATGGCTTGGTTGTCCGCCTTGCCCGACGGCGGTGACGTGGTGGCATTGGGGCGCACCTTTTGCACCATCAACGTGAACCCCTCGGCGCCCTGACAAGAGGGCCGGCGTACAATGCGCGCTCCGGTGAGGAGCTCGCCAGGCCGCTCGATGTAGGCCACCAGCGCGTCGGGATCGGAGCCATCGATGTCGGGCATCTTCGGAAAGTCCGTGGGATCGTTGTAATTGACACCCCAAATTTTGGAACCCCCGGCCTCGCAAGCGTCCAGGTACATATCCTTGTCGAGGGGCGTGAAGGTGGTGAAGTATGCGACTTCATCGAACACAGAGATGCGGCCGAGCATCTTCTCGCCCAATCCAAAGAACTTGAAGGTCGCCGAGTCGCTGTCGCTCGCATAGGTTGTGGGGCTGTCGGAGAGCATGGCGGCCTCGATCTCCCCCAACGAACCGCTACCGGTGGGCTGCGGTCCCAAGGGCAAGGTGCCCGCCGAGATGGGCTCTCCGAGCCACCAGTTGATGATGGGCGACTTGTGTTTCATGGCGGTGGTCTTGTTCACCGCATCGTGCTGGATCTCTGGCTTCACGGTGAGCGAGAAGACGCGCTGTCGGTTGAGGGTCTCCAGGCCATCGATTTGTCCCGTGCCGAACAGGAGGACGGTGTTGCGCTCCTCGTCCTGCACCAGGGTGGGCGCCGACAAAATGGGCACCCGCGGAAAGGGATAGTCGACATTGGGACAGGGGGTGCCGGTGCAGGCGTCAATGGCGTACTCGTCGTCACCCAAGAAAATGTCGATCTCGCCCTCGGTGCAGGAGCTGAGCACATCGTTGTCCTTAAGCACGCAGCATCGCGAAGACCCCAGCGCGCCGGTGGTGTTCATGCAGTCTTGGTAGGGGTAGTGCTCGGCGATGAGCGTGTTGAAATAGAGGTCGAGGCACCAGTCCGCCGGATCGGTGCTCGACATGTCCATGCGCCAAATGCGGCCGCGGTCGTCGCCGATGAAAGCCTCGGTGGACACCGTTCCCGACGCCAGCGAGTTCACCACCACGGGCTCGCCCACCAACTGGGCGGTGCGGACGTAATTCTTTTTGTCGTCATCAGTGTGGTAGTTAAACAAGTTGGAATTGAGCATCGCCTGATCGGGATCGCACAAGTCGTCCTCGACGGTGGTCTTGAGGTAGCGCAGCAGTTTTCCCGTGGCCGCCGTGACGACATACACGCCGGTCGAGGTGGAGGCGCCGCCGTTTTCATCGCTGATGTAGCCGCCCGGCAAGATCACCGCTGCTTGCTGGTGCTTGACCGGCTGGGCGCTTCCCGGTTTGTCGGCGTTGACATACAGATAAGCAAGGCGCGGTTTGGAGAGTGCGAGCCCCATCTCCTGAAACGCGCTTTGCGCCGTGGCGTCGGTGTTGTAGCCAAAGCGGTTGTGCGAGAGCTCCCAGCGATAGGCGGGTTTGAGGGCCGGCCCCTCGGTTACGTCTAGGGCGTAGTAACCGTAGCCGCCCTTGCCCAAGCCGCCCACCACCAGAGAGCGCCAGTACTTGACCTCGTTGGCGTCCTCGGTTTTGTACAGCAAGACATCTGCCGCAACGGGGCTTCCGTCCACGCCGAAGTTGTGCTGGTAGCCACCGGTTTGCTCGGACTCCGGCGGCACCACGTACCCGTCGACCGTGTCGGTAATGGGATTGCGAATCGCGTCCCAACGCACGGGGAATTGCTGGTGGATGTTGCCGAGCAAGGGCGAGGGAACAAAGCCCCACGACTCAACCTTGTCGGTGTTGGGCCAGACGTGAAACGAGTGCAGCACGCTGTCGCTGGTGCCCACATAGAGCATGGGCTCGCGCTCCATATTCATCTTGCGCGTGGCGTTGTCCGCCAGGGTGTGCTCCTGCACCTTGAACTCCTGGTACGAAGACAGCGGTACGCGTTCGCGGGGCGGCGACAAAATCGCCGGCGACGAATTGTAAATGTCGGCCAGCAGGTGATTTTTGCGCTCTCCGGTTCGGCCGTAGAGATGATCGAGGACCTGGGAGAGGAACGCGGTTCCCGTAGCGCAAAAGGGCGATGGCGCTCCCAAGACGCAGTCTTTGAAGTTGGCGATGGAGAGCTCCACCAAGAAGGTATCGTCGGCAAAACCGGTCTGCACCTTGGTGGGATCGTTGTTGTAGCTCGTGACAACCGGGGCATCGTCGCGCACTGCGTACAGAGTGCGCTTGGCGGCCCCCAGTGTCGTCATTTCATCGTGCAGGGCCGACAGTGAATCGTCCTTGGCACCACCGGAGTCCGAGAGTTCGCTCTCCTCGTCGGGCTCGTTGAATTCGCAGCCATATCCCTGGCGATACAGATATCCCTTCCAGGGCTTTCCGCCGCGCACCGTGTATCCGGTGTTGAACACGTATTGCTGCACATCGTTGATGCCCACAGCGAAGTTGCCCTCCTCGTCCGGCGGCGTAATGTCGCTGGTCGCCAGCTCTGTGCGCGTGGCGGTCGCCTCTTCTTCAACCAATGAGCTAAGGATGGTGTCGATAATCTGCGCGAGCTCCGTGCCCGAATACGCGAACAGCGCGCCGTCTTCTTCGCCGTCGCCGTCCTCGCCCCCGCAGTTGCTGTCCAAGGGGGTGTCGTCGCTGCAGATATCCCAGATGGGTGTCTCAATGCCATCGGCAGAACGCCACGGGGGTTGCCGAAAAATGCTGGTGTCGTACGGGTTTCCTGCGGCGCCCAACGATGGCCATCCCTCCAGGGCCATGCGGTTCAAATATTGGCGCGTTGTGAAGAAGTATTGCCGGGCAAAGGAAACGTCATTGCACTCGGCCTCGGTGAAATCTCGCATCGCCAGACATCCCTCGGCGGGCGGCTTGCAATAGCCCCGACCGGTCACAGGGTCGACCTTCCATTCGGGGGTCCCGGTGCGACACGGATTGGAACCGAGCTCTTTCTTGTCGACGTTGAGCCCGATGACCACGAGGTAGATCGGCTCCGCTTCGAGCGAGGACATGCGCAGCTCTTTCACGACATGAAACAGCTCATTGGTCTCGGTAAACGCAGAGTTGAATGGACAGTCGTAAACCTCCGCGGGATCAGACGCGACCCACGGTGGCGGCGGTGGATTGGGGTCGCAGTAGTTTTGCGGAAACTCCACGGCATCGGGGGAGACGCCGTCGGTGATGAAGAACACCACCTTGGGGCGGCAGTTAAAATAGAGATCGGACCCCTTGTTGTAAGCGGGGCGCGCCTCCAGAGAATCGTAGAAGTAGTGACCCACGTCGTCCATCATGGCCGCGTCAAAGGAGCAGTTGTTGGGCTCCACGGTGTCGAGCACTTCGCGCACCAATTGGTTGGTATTTTCGAAGTCGTCGGAGATGCGAATCAAGCGCCCCACAGCGCCGGGATAGTCGCCGCGGATCCCCGCATTCCACCACCGCGTAGCCGCCGATGTGCCGCCCTCTTTGTACTTGAGAATGTACCAGTTGCGGTTGGGGCCATAGTCCCACATACCCTCCCAGGGGTCGACGTTGCTGGGAAAGCCGGGCAGGTCCATGTAGGCCGGCGCGGGCAAGTTGTCGAAGGTGGCGATGCCAAAGCGCGCCAAGGAGCGATAGCGCTCCAAGATGCCGTCTGCGGGACGCGGCAGGGCCTTGGGATGCAAGTTAAAACAGATGGGCTTGTCGCCGCTCTTCACCGGGGGCAAGTAGTTGTCCTTGCCGTCCACGAAGCGCTGACACCAAGAACCGTCCGGCATAATCATGTGCGGGATGCCCACAATCTCGGTGTCGCTGCCAATGCACTGGCCGTAAGTTTCGTTCCAGTCGCCGCGGTTGGCGGGCTCGCGGGGGTCGTGACAGTTGACGGCGCGAAAGTGTGGTGCAGAGGAGAACTGCCAGTACTCGCGGGTGTTGTCGGACATGTTGCCCGTAATCGTGGTGCTCTTGATGGCCGGCCGCAGAACGGGATTTTCGTAAAAGCAGTGGTAGTTGTTGGGAGAGCTGGGGATGGTGCCCAAGAACGCGTCGAGCACCTGCATCCAGGGCGTCACCTTGTTGATGGTGGGGTTCAGCTTGTTCATGTCGCGACAGGCGGCGATCGTGGCCTCCTCGCGGTCCGCGGCATTGTCGTTGATGTTGGCTGTCTCCACCCAGTCCATGGCGCGTCCCGTGTCGATGAGCAGCAACACGTTGGGGTTGATGCGCTGCCCCGTAATAGCAGCGTGGGACGCAGAGAACGGTGCCGCAGCGACGAGCAATGCCACCACAGTGACCATCCAGTGAATTGTTGCGTTGGTTTTCATGGCACCTTCTCCTATTTCCCGTAAGCGCCGATGGGGCCGATGGTGAATTGACCGTAGCCCGAGGCGCGCCCGGCCTCGACAAATTTGTGCGACAAGTATTGCGACGGCGGTCCGTATCGCGCGGTGGCGCGCACGCCGAAAATGTACCAACCGTAGTTTTGTTCTTCGAAGCATGAATAGCCCGGCGGACAGGGCCCCACCACTGGCGCATCGTAGGTGACAGTGGTGTAAAACTCCGCGCCGAATTGCTGTTCACCGCCAAAGGGCGAAGAGAGCAAGGGGACACAACCGTCAGTGGGGGCGCTACCGCACACGCTGTCCACCACCGAGGCCGCCTCGGCAAAGTTCTCCTGGTTTAGCGGGATGGCATAGCGCGTCGTCCAGATGTCCACGTTCTCAGGAGCGCTGTCCATGGCGTTGCTGCCAAACGAAAATTCCATCTCGTAGTAATCCGACGAGATACGCAGGTCCGCGGCGGCCATGGCCAGGGCGCTCTCCACCAGCAGAGCGGCTTGGCTGAAATCGAAGTAGGCCCCCTTGGTGCGCATTTCCTGGCGCGCATGCCGCATGGCCAACAGGCCCAAACCGGTGAACATCATCACCAGCATCACCACGATGATCAGGGCGAACCCGTGCTGTTCCGGTTGGTGTTTTCGCGTCGTTGTTTGCAGTTGTTTCATGCCCGTTTCCTTTAAAACACAGTGGGGATGTTGTTTTGAAAGCGCGCCATGGATGCAGCCAAATTGGGCATCGGCACCTCGACCATCAATGTGCGCACTTTGTAAGCACCGACATCGCCAGCGGGCGCCTTGGCCGCGGCAAAGGCCATGTTGCCCTCCTCGAATTGCTCATCTAGCAAACGCAGTTGCTGATCGGTTCGCTCGGTGCGCACCGACAATTGAATCACCGCCGATCGCACGTGTTCCGGACCGAAGCCCACGGACGGCCCCGTGGTGCTGGGGCACGTCAGGTGGTACACCGTGGTGGCGGATGCTGGCGTGGCGTTGCCGACAATGACATTGCTCGCATTGGGGCGAAACGTCGACGCGCTGTTTGTCAGGCTGTCGACGGAGTGCTGCTTGGCGATGGCGATCACATTGCTGGTGTCCGCTTCCACCGTGCGAAACCAAATTTGAAAATCACTGACGTAATCGGCGATGACCATGGCGGTGGCCGGGTTCAAATCCGCCGCATCGTTTAAAATGTCGGTGCATCCCTCGTCGCCCGCCGCGCTGCCGTCGTAGTTGACCAGGTAGCGCATGAGCACGCCGCGATCCCCCACGGTGTCCACCCGGTACAGCGCAGCCTGGTTGGCGGCGATCTTGATGATGCGCTCCGAAAAGGCGCCCTCGATCAATTCACCGGAGGCCAAGTCTATTTCGCACTCACACACCCCGCCGCTGCAGTTTTCGGTGACGTCCGAAATTTTGGCTTCTTGTGTTTGCCCCTGGGCGTTGATCAAATGGGCAAAGGCATAGCTGGGGTTGAATTCGCGTTCGCACTGTCCCGCGGCAAACTGGTGCTCGATGGTGACTTTGCCATCGGCCTCTTCAATTACCGCCTGGTAGGTTTGGTTGCCGATAAAGTTGCCCACCAACACAAAGGCGTCCGGGGTCGTGGCGCCGGGGTTCAAGTGCACCACCGCGTTGCGGTAATAACCCGCCGGAGCCGCCCCCTCGGCGTGTGACAGCAAGGAGTCGGGGTCGATGCGGGGCGACGGAGAGACAAACATGCCCGCGCGCATCAAGTCGTTTTTCAGGACGTGCATCCCCGTGCGTGCCCGTTGGTTGGCCTCGACCACCATCTGCTGGTTCGTGGCCTCGCTGGCCATGGTGCGGGTGATCATCACCAACATCATCACGAGCACGAGGCCGATGAGCAACGCCACCATGAGCTCCACCATGGTGAAGCCGCGCTGCCGATGTGTTGAAAAATGCTGCATGCCAAGCTCCTTCAATGCACTTTGCTCGCAAATTCGCGCGTGATGACCCCGGAGAGTTCGAGCGCGTTAAAATCGCTGAGGTTCGGTTCTGCGGTGCGCTGACTGCAATCGGTCCAGTCGAGGCCCTCGGTGAGATAGGATTTGGGCTTGGGCCACGTCACCCGCACGCTGACCTTGTACAGATCGGGCACATAAGGCGTCGCGGTCTCGGTGTCGACTTGGTAGGACTGGAACTGCTCCAGCTTGTAGTGAATGCAGTACATCGCAGAGTCGACATCTTCGTACATCTCCAGCGCGCTGTGGCCCAAGTACTCGTCGAAGCGAAAGGTCGGCGTGTTGGCATCGAGCAACACATAGGAGCCCACGTTGGCGTCGAGCCCGCCATACAACAGCGGGTAGTCGACGTCGTTGAAGTTGATATCGCCTTCGGTCTTGGCGTAATGAGCCGCTTCGTTTTGCAACCAAGTGATGGCGTAGCGCGCCAAGTTGGCTGCCACTGTGTGGTCGCGTCCCGAGCCCGCTGCGGTGATCGAAACCTTTTGCAGCGCCACGAGCCCCATCAACGCAATGGCAAAAACGATCATCGCCACCATGACCTCTACCAGCGTAAAGCCGCGGCGCGCATCGCGTGTACCGTGTGTGTTCTTCGTTCTGTGTCTCATGGTTCCACCTTGGAAAACGGGTGTCCGCCCGCCGGGAGGTGCACGGCGCGAGCGACATCCAGTACATCTCCCGTGGCGTCGCTACCCAATGGGCAAGCGCCCGCAGCGCCCGTGAAGCGGTTGAGGCGAATGACCGCACCGGAAAATTGCTGCGCGGCGGTGGGGGCCGCGACACCCGCCCAGGGCACACAGGCCTTCTCCCAGGCCGCGTTGGCTGGGCTCCCCGAACCAGTGCACACCGCAGCGGTGTCCGCCGTGCGACGAATCCAGAGTTCGCCATTGCCCGCATAGCAAAACGCGAAGTCATCCCCCGGTGCAATGGGCAGCGTAGACAGACAGGTGCCGTCAGCTTGCTGGGTGGCCACGCGCACATCGCAGATGGTCACGCCCGCCGAGAGATAAATGGGTTCGTCTACTTCGAGGACGTTGGTGCCGTCGGCGTCTTTGTCGATGCCCATATTTTGCACGCAGCGCTCCGCAAAATCTGCGGTGCACGCAGCGCCTTCGAGGCGGTTGATCCAAATGTGATTGCCGCTGAACTCCATCACCGCCGCGCGGCTGGTCTTCATGGCTAAGGCGCGCACGTGAGCTGCCACGCTCTCAATGTCGCCGGTCATTTCGATGAGGCGGTTTCGGTCGTTGACGCCATACAATTTGGGCACGGTGATGGCCGCCAAAATGGCGATGACCGCCAAGACCGCCATCAGTTCGAGCAGCGTAAAGCCGCGGGGGGCTCGGAAGGATGTCACGGGGTACTCCTCTCTTTGCGACATATCGTCTTCTTTAGTGTATGCAAACGCCGTGCCCCGAAACAAGGCGGCCGGTACGCCACCCACACGCCGACAACCCTCACAACCAACCCATTAAAACTTAAATAAATTCAACCGGTTAAAAAGACTCTGATCGCGTTCGGGTCTCTTTGGGCTGTACAATCGGCGCCAAACACGCTTTTTTTCGCTTGCGTTAGTCGATACGTTTTGCACGACTATGAAAACTTTGCACACTTGGCCCTGCGCCAAACCAGGAGGTTCTCCATGCCATTTCGCACCCTTGGTATCGCCCTAATCAGCTCGCTGCTGCTCAGCCTCTTGGCCTGCAAGCGCACGCCGGATCCCGCCGCCGCAACGTCAAAACCTGCGCCGAGCCCCGTGCTCCCCGCCCAAGAAGAAGGCTTCAATCCCGATGCCGCCACATTCGAGGGCCCCGGCAAAATGCTCCTGCCGCGCATCGGCAAATGGGCCCTAACCGCCGATCTGCGCTACTTCGACGCCGACAATCTCTACGACCTCATCAACGGCGGCGCCGAGGTATTCGTCGCCTACGGCTTCACCCGCATCGCCACCGCAGACTACCGCATGCCGGGCGACCCGCGCACCGTAACCGCCGAGGTGTACCACATGGGCTCGTCCTTGGGCGCCTTTGGCCGCTTGTCGCGCTACCTCGAAAACATGGCCGTTCCATCTGGCGCCGGCGATCGCCTCCCCGAAGCCCTGCAGCCTTTCGGCATCATGGGGGACGGCGATCTCTTGGTGTGGAAGGACGCATATCTCGTGCACCTCACCTTGCTCGACGAAGCCGCCGACGCCACCCCCGAGTCCATCGCCGAGGCCGGAGACGCCCTCTTGCCGCCCATGGCCGAAACCATTTTGAACCGAATTCCAGGCGAAGCCGCCCTACCCGCCGCGGTGCAGCAATTGCCCCAAGACCACATGCTGGGGCGCAGCGCCGTGTGGCATCCCCAACACATCAACGATATTGAAGCGCTGCGAGATGGCTTCACCGCGCGCTACCAAGGCGAAGACGAACACACCTGGCAGCTCTTCGTCACCTCGGAAGCCCCCGACGAAGCCGCGGCCCGCGCCATGGCGAGCGCCCTCAGCGCCAGCGACATGACCGCGCACGGCATCCTCGCCGTTGTGGCCAAGGGAACACGCGTCCTCGGCGTGCTCAAAGACCAAGACCCCACTCCCCCGAAGTCCCTGGTACAGGCACAGCTCAAGGCGCTCAGCGCTGCATTTTAAATACTGTTTCGCGACACGCCCTCAGTGCACGCCATCGCCCCCACACAATTCGCCGTCAAACGAGGCCACCACCAAGCGCTGCTTGTCCACCGAGCTGCCCGCCAAAATCATGCCCTCGGAGAGGCCAAACTTCATTTGGCGCGGCTTGAGGTTGGCCACGAGAATGAGGCGCTTGCCCACCCACTGCGCGGGGTCGGGATAGTGCGACTTAATGCCGGCAAACACTTGACGCGGTTGCGCTTCGCCGATGTCCACCATCAAGCGCACCAATTTATCGGCGCCGGGCACCTCGTGCCCTGACACCACCACTCCCACGCGCAAATCCACCTTGGCAAAGTCGTCGATGGTGATCTCGGGCTTGGGCGGCGCCATAACGCGAGGCACCTCGGGCGCAGTCGCGAGAGCGGACTTGTCCTTGGCACCCGTGCCGGAAGCGTCAACGGTATCTGCGGTTGGTTGGGCAAACTCTTGGGCCCATTTTTGCGCGTCGATGCGCGGAAAGAACTGCGGCGCTTTTTCGATAGGCGCACCCGATGACAACTGACCAAAGGCCACCAGCTCGGCAAAGGGAACGGCGCCGTCCAGCGGGCGCGTCTCGCCCAAGTAGGCCAAGATGTCGGCGCACTTTCGCGGCATAATGGGGGCGAGCAAAATGGCGAGGATGCGCACCACTTCGAGGCCGGTGTACAGCACCTGTGCCATGTCGTCGCGGCGCTCCGGGTCTTTGGCCAGGGCCCAGGGTTTCATCTCGTTGATGTAGCGATCGGTGGCGGCCAGCAAGTGGCGCATGTCTTCGATGGCCTGGTGAAAGGCCCGTCCCTCGAAGGCGTCGCGGTAGCCTGCGGTCAATGCGGCGGCTTGGTCGGCGATGTTCTCAGAGGTCTCCGTGGCAGTTCCCTTAGGGGGCAAGGCGCCAAAACTGCGATGTGCGATGCCCGCGGTGCGCGACAAAAGATTGCCCAGTCCGTTGGCCAGGTCGGCGTTGTAGCGTTCGATGAAGAGCTCGTACGTAAAGCTCGCATCGGTGCCGAACTTCATCTCGCGAAAAAAGAAATAGCGCAGGTTCTCAATGCCGAAGTGGGCGTCGAAGGTCAACGGGCGCACGACATTGCCCAGGCTCTTGGACATCTTGGACTCGCCGGAGAGCCAGTAGCCGTGCACGTCGATGTGGGCGGGCAAGGGCAAATTCGCCGCCATCAGCATGGTGGGCCAATACACCGCGTGGGTCTTGAGAATGTCCTTTGCGATGAGGTGGTGACACACGGGCCACCAGCGTTCGGAGATGTCGCGGCCCTCAGGGGGCGATACCAAGGCCGAGATGTAGTTGAGGAGCGCGTCGAACCAAACATAGGTGACGTAGGCGTCGTCGAAAGGCAGCTCGATGCCCCAGGTGAGGCGGCTCTTCGGCCGGGAGATGCACAAGTCTTCGAGGGGGGCGCGCAAAAACGACAGCACCTCGTTGCGGTACCGCGCGGGGCGAATCCAGTCGGGGTGGGCCTCGATGTGGGCGATCAAGCGCTCTTGAAAGCGTCCCATGCGAAAGAAGTAGTTCGCCTCTTTCACTTCGTTGGGCACCGTTTGGTGGTCGGGGCAGCGACCGTCCACCAGCTCGCTGTCGGTGAGATAACGCTCACAGCCCACACAGTACTTGCCGGTGTACTCGTCGAAGTAAATGTCGCCCGCGTCATGTACCTGCTGAAGGATGCGCTGCACGTAGCGGACATGCCGAGGCTCGGTGGTGCGGATGAAGTCGTCGCAGTCGATGTGTATCTGTTGCCAGGTGTCGCGGAAGACGCCCGAGATGTTGTCGACAAACGCCTGCGGGGACACCTGGGCCTGGTCTGCGCTCTGGGCAATTTTTTCGCCGTGCTCGTCGGTGCCGGTGAGGAAGCGGCACTCATCGCCCATCAGGCGGTGAAAGCGCTTCAGGGTATCGGCCAGGGCCGTGGTGTACAGGTGCCCGATGTGGGGCTCGGCATTGACGTAATAAATAGGGGTGGTGAAATAAATCGATTGGGCCATGGTCGTCTCCCGCAAACAAAAAAAGCGGCCTTGCGCCGCCTCTTGTAACACCGAACCTTGCATGCAACTGGGTCATACATCCCCAAAGAAAATGGCGAGGGGGAGACTTGAACTCCCGACCTGCGGGTTATGAATCCGCCGCTCTAACCAGCTGAGCTACCCTGCCAAAGCGCTCTCCATAAAGAGCGAAACCTGCTTAGTGGAAAACCCGTTCCGGGTCAACAGCAAATTGCGTTAGGCCTGCTGCGCCAACACGCCGGCGATGTGGTCGGCGGGCACCGCGCCTTCGCGCACAATGCGCACATCTTTTGCGCTGACGTCCACCAAGGTGGAGGACTGCGCATTAACGATGTCGCCGCGCTCCACGATGAGGTGGAGATGACGGCCGAAGTTCTTCTTCACCTGGGCCAGTGAAATGTCGCCGACTTTTCGCGACAAGTTGGCCGAAGAAACGACAATGGGGCCCTTCATGGCCGTAACAATGGCCTTGGAGACCGCGTCGGAGGGCATGCGCAGCCCCAGCCACCCCTTGGCGCGGGTCAGGGATTTTCGCAGCGCGGCATCCAGGTTGGGCGAAGGCGCACACAGCAGCGTCAGCGGCCCAGGCCAAAACTGCGCCATCAAAGCGTGGGCTGCGGGCGACAGCTCATCGGCGATGTTTTCGGCCCAAGATTTATCGGGCACCAGCACCAGAGCCGGCGCGTTTTGCACGCGGCGCTTGGCTTGAATAAGGGAGAGCACCGCCTTGGGGTCCGCGAAATCTGCGGCAATTTTATATCCCGAAGGCGTGGGCAAGCCCACCAGCGCTCCATCGCGCAAGGCCTGCACAATTTCATCGACGGCGTCTGGAGAGAGCGCGTCGCCTTGTAAGGAGATTGCTTTCATGTCTCGTCCTTTTCGTGAAATGTCTCGATATCGCGAAACCAGTCCCTTGGTGACATCATGAGCATGTCCGCTTTGCGAATCAAGTCGTCGAGGGAGACGCTGGCCGAGGCGTCCAGTGCATTGTAAGCGCACGTCATGGCGAGGGGCACCGGCGATGTGCCCTCGGCATTAAAGCGCGACAGTTGTTCGCGAAAGCGTTCGGCGATGTGTCCCGCGGTTTCATCGGGCTGATTCATGATGCACAGTACGGCGAACTCGTCACCACCCAGGCGCCCAATGATGTCTTCGCGGCGGAAGGTGCGCTGCAACACTTGGGTCGCACCGCGCACGAGCTGGTCTCCCACTTCGCGGCCGTGCTGTTCGTTGACCTGCTTTAAATTGTCCATGTCTGCCACGAAGACCAGCAGCGGCATTTCTGCGCGAGACGCGTGCTCCATTGCGTGCAAACAGCTCGCCACAAAGCCGCGCCGGTTGAACAAACCGGTCAACTCGTCTTTGAGGGATTTTTCGTCCAAAGCCTGCTTGAGCAGCGCGCTCTTCATCGCAATGCTGATGTGGGAACGCAGCTCTTCGAACAAAAAAGATGTGCGAGACGCGCGGTGAACAAACAGCGCAAACCCCATCATCTCGTTTTTAAACACCAGCGGCAAAAAGAGCGTGTGGCCACGGTATCCATCTGCGTGCAGCAAATCGAGCACACACGAAAACGAAGCGACGGCAACATTGTCGTCGCGGGTCACAACGCGCTGGGTACCGCCGCTACACGCCAACATCACCTCCAGTTGCTGTGGCATGCGCCAGGCGTCGGCCGTCACAGGACCATCGGGATCGGCAAACAGCACAATGGAAAATGTTTCAACCCCCAGCTCGGGCAAGTCGATGGACAATGTATGCAGCAGGCGCGCCATCTCGAAAGAGCGGATAATGCGCTGGCAGGTGTGGCGGATGCGCTGATGAAAGTCGCTGTCCGCGATGGCCGTGAGGCGCACCATGTTGTGCCCGGCCTCCTGGACAAGCATGGCGGCGAGCTGCAGTAGCTGGTGAGCGCTCGCGATGCGAAAGGGATCGCTGAGCAAGCGGGCGGGATGGGTGCCCAGTTCGGACAGCACCCCTTCCATGGCGCCAATGCTCCAGGGTTCTTTTTCGATGCGAAACAATGCGACGTCGATGGCCTCGAGAAAGGTGGAGCGAAAGCGATGGTCGTTGATGTCGGCTTCGAAGGCCTCCACAATGCGCAGCGCCAACGCCACATGATCATCCTGAGGCGCATGCTCGTCGACACCATCGGCGTGGGCGTCGGAACCGGTGCGGGCACCGGCCAAGTGCTGGGCGATGCGCTCAATCATCTCCGCGCGGCTGCCCTCCCCCAATGCTGTGGGCGTGGCAGCATTTTGAATGTAATCGGCAAAGCACCCACAAGAGCGCCGGTAAACCGGTTGTGCGGGCAACACAATTTTGGTCGGCGTGTTGCGGGGTTGGCGCACGCACGCGATCAGCTCGCTCACCGCCCGCGCACCGATGCCGCCCAGGGGCTGGCGCACTGTGGACAACGGCGGCATGGTCACCAAGGCTTTGGCAATGTCGTCAAAGCCCGCCACCGCGACCTCTGTGGGCACGTGCAATCCGTGGGCTTTCAACTCTTCGATGGCGCCCATGGCCGTCACGTCGTCCACCGCGATAATGCCGTCAAAATCGATGCCGCGCGCCAACAGAGACGCCACCGCTGCGCGCCCCGAGGCCTCCGAAAAATGCCCCGGACAAACCAAGGTCTCGTCGTAGGGAATGCGGTGTTGGGCCAAGCCTTCTTTGTATGCCTCGAAGCGCCCCTGGGTTTCCGGGTGATCGGCGGGACCGGAAATAAACGCCATGCGCGCGAGGCCGTGGCTCATCACCATGTGGTGCACCATCTCGATAACGCCACTGCGGTTGTCGGAGATGACGCAAGGCATCCCCTCTATCTCAAGAGAGAGGGTCACGACGGGCATGTCGCCAAAACGGCGGGCAAAATTTTCGATGTATTCGGTGCCCGTGATCTCCGCGATGTACCCCGCGGACAAAATAAGCCCGTCCACGCCGGCATCCATGACAAAGTCGCGCACCATCTCGAAATGGCGCCCCAAGTCGCGCACGCCGTCCTGGCTCGTCGCGACAAATGTCGTGAGCGCTACCCCTTCGGCCTCAGCCGCAGCAACCATGCCATTCCACACCGCCGACTCGCAGATTTCGTGAATGGACGCAACGATGGCCCCAATTACCAGACGATTTCGCATATGCACCTACCGTAAAAAAACATGGCGTTTACTATAGGCACAACCCACCTCTTCTCACAGTCTTTTTCTCGACCCGATTGAGCGGAGCGCTCTTCGTCATTGCCGAACACGGTGGTTTTCAGTACGTTTGCACATTATGGTACTGACACTCACACGCCCCCTCATTGTCTTCGATTTGGAAACCACCGGCGTCGATCCGCGGCGCGACCGCATCATCGAACTCGCCACAATTAAACTGCGACCTGACGGCTCCCGCGAAACCAAAGAACACCGCTTTAACCCCGGCATTCCCATTCCCCGCGAGGCGACCCAAATCCACGGCATCACCGATGATGCCGTGCGAAACGAACCCCCATTTGCCAAAGTCGCCCACAGCATTCACGCCTACTTCTCCGACTGCGATCTCGCGGGGTACAACGTCATCCACTTCGACATCCCCCTGCTGCAGGCTGAGTTGGAGCGCGCGGGTCATCCCCTAAATATCTCTCAAGCCTCCGTGGTGGATGCCTACCGAATTTTTCGCACCAAAGAGCCACGCACCCTCGCGGGCGCCGTGCGCTTTTACTGCGACAAAGAATATCCCGAAGAGCGTTACCACCAGGCACCATTCGACACCGGCGCCGCCCTCGAGGTCCTAGAGGCCCAACTCAAGCGCTATCCGGATCTGCCCCGCAATCCCTACAACTTAGATCAATACCTGCGCGACCCCGAATATATCGACCGTAGCGGAAAATTGCGTTGGATGGATGGAGAGGCCGCCATTGCCTTTGGGCGCCACAGCGGCAAAACGCTCCGACAAATCGCCACCACCGAGCCCGATTATATCGAGTGGATGCTCCGCAACCAGGTCATCAGCGACGCCACGCACCACCTAAAAGACGCCCTCGAAGGGCATTTCGCCGTGCGAAAAACCGCCCCAAACACAACCGAAAAACAAAAATAGGTTTACAGCGCCCTTCGAATGGATATAGTGCGGCCGTTTCGGCACGACATGGCCGAATTTCATTGACATTTAGACTGCTGCAGTGCCGAGAGAAGCACGTTTTTGACGCGTTGAGATGGAATACTTTTTTTTACTGTCATTGCAATTCTATCTTGACCCCATTCTAGTGATGACGTAATTTGTCGACTACAGCACTTTGCCATTCGGGGCGTAGCGCAGCCTGGTAGCGCGCTTGGTTCGGGACCAAGAAGTCGGAGGTTCGAATCCTCTCGCCCCGACAACATTTTGCAAAGTGCTGACATTCACCCAAGGAGTGGCACATGGCAAAAGCGCTTTCCCAAATCGGCATTCTCATCATTGATGACGACACAGAAATTTGCGACTACATGGAAACCTTCCTGACCCAGGACGGCTTCCAGGTCAAAGCGATCAACAACCCCCAACTCGCGCTTGATGAGGTCCGCAGCGGTCTCTACCACCTCATCATCCTCGACCTCATGATGCCCAAAATAGACGGCATCGAACTTCTCCAACAAATCCGCAAAATCGACACCGACGTCGCGGTGATCATCTTCACCGGTTTTCCATCTCTCGAAACCGCGGTCACCTCCATGAAACTCGACGTCGTGGATTACATCAAAAAGCCGTTTAACCCCGAAGAATTCCGCAGCGTTCTCGACCGCGTCATGAAGCGCAAAGGCTTGGCGCGCAGTCCCGAAGAAGAACTCCACAAAGTGATCGGCAGCACCATCCGTTTTCTGCGCAAAGAGCGTGGCCTCACCCTCAAGCAAATGGCCCGCCGCACAGCGCTGTCAGTGTCCTTGCTCTCGCAAATCGAACGCGCCGAAAGTTCGGCATCTATCTCGTCTCTGTACAAAATCGCCCTGGCCCTCGACACGCGCATCACGCGTCTCTTCGGCGACTTTTAGCCCGCGCCGCGTCTCTGTACGCGTCCCCTTTGCCAGCTCATGACCAAACACCCACAGCCGCTTTCACAGCCGCAAGATTACGCCGAGAACAAAGCCCTAGATCACCTGTGCCGCTTTTCATCCACCCTGGGCACCACCCTGGATGTCGACACCCTAATTGAAGATGCCCTGGAACCGCTGCGTTCCATCGCCAACGCCGATCGCGTGTTCATCGCCATCTCTCGGACGAACGCGCGACAACTCGAGCCCATCGGACAAATCGGCGGCTGGCAGCTCTTACCACAAGTGACCGGATTGTCGGCGCCACCGGTGGCATCCTTGGGCACCGAGACCCTCGTGTTTGCACACATGGACCAACTCCCCCCGGCCATCGGCACCAAACTCAGCGCCGTAGATGGCCCCGTGGCCGCTGTCCCGCTCTGGGCACATGCCCACCTGCGCGGCTTGGTGCTCTTCAACCGACGCACGCAAACCTTCTCAGCGAAAACCGTCAAACTCCTCACCGCATCGGGACGCCAGTTGGCATTGGCCATCGAAAACTCGCAGCTTCTCTCCGATTTACAAGACTCGTATCAGCGCCTCATGGACGCCCAAGAGGAACTCATCCGCTCCGAACGCCTCGCGGTGCTTGGGCAGTTGTCCGCCACCATGGCCCACGAAATCCGCAACCCCCTGGCCACCATCTTCTCGGCCATCTCGCAAATTCGAAAACACAGCAACCCCGCAGACATCGCGGTGACCCTGCTCGACATCGCCGAAGAAGAAGCCATACGCCTCAACACAATGGTTGCCGGTTTGCTCGATTTTGCCCGACCTCGCACCCCAATGCTCGAGGCCGAGTCCCTCATCGAAGTGGTGCAAAACGCCCTGGCCCATCCCCCCTTTACGGAAATCCTGGCCGAGCGAAACATCGAGTGCACGCTACAAGCGCCACAGCGCATGCCGCCGCATCCCCTAGACCGCGAGCTCATTTTCCGCGCCCTGGACATCCTGCTTTCCAATGCACTGGCCGCCATTGAGCAGTCTCCTGGACAGATCCATGTCCGCATTAAGCGACAGAAAAATAGTCCCGTCGTCGAAATCACCGACAATGGCGCGGGTATTTCTCCCGAGCACAAAGCCAAAATTTTCGAGCCCTTTTATTCGACGCGCCCCTCGGGCATCGGCTTGGGACTTCCCACCGTACAGCGCATCATGGAAGACCACCAAGGACACATCGAATTGACGTCGCAACCGGGAGCAGGCACTGTGGTGCGGCTATTCTTCGGCACCAAGGCCCGCACAACGCCACCATCAGGAGAATCAAGCCATGATAAAAAAACAACCAAACGCCGCGCCACGCCACGTACTTAGCGCCTTCATTATTTGGATGGGAATCGCGGGAGCCGCCGTGGTCTCTTCCGGATGCCGTTCCGAAGCCCCCCAGGTAGAGTGCCCGCCCCTGCCAGAACCTCCGCCGCCCATGGAGATTACACCGCTGCG
>Ga0265293_10003070_pt1 | contig 31808 bp, 29 predicted proteins | sample Munlanlewell138R_FD_192505 | JGI IMG/M metagenome (GOLD analysis project Ga0265293, IMG submission 192505) | Leachate microbial communities from a municipal landfill in Southern Ontario, Canada - Leachate well 138R | ecosystem: Engineered > Solid waste > Landfill > Unclassified | place: Canada... | reverse complement strand
TGTTCCACCTGTTCGGCGAAGTCGGCGTTCTCGGCGAGAAAGCCATAGCCCGGGTGGACCGCCATGGCGTCGGTGACTTCCATGGCGCTGATGATGGCGGGGATGTTGAGGTAGCTCTGGCTGGAGGGGTTGGGGCCGATGCAGACGGTTTCGTCCGCCAGGCGCACGTGCTTCAAGTCAACATCGGCCTTGGAGTGCACGGCCACGGTGCGGATCCCCAGCTCCTTGCAGGCGCGGAGGATACGCAGGGCGATTTCGCCGCGGTTGGCGATCAGGACTTTATCGAGCATGACAGGTCCCCGGTGGGCTAGATGATGGTGATCATGGGCTGGTCGAACTCGACGGCCTCGCCGTCCTCCACCAGGATGGCGCCGACGGTGCCGGACTTGTCCGCTTCGATCTGGTTCATCATCTTCATGGCTTCGACGATGCACAGCACGTCACCGGCCTTCACCGCCTGGCCCACTTCGACGAAGGCCGCGGCGCCCGGCGAGGAGGCGCGGTAGAAGGTGCCCACCATGGGGGACTTCACCACATGGCCGCTGAGGGCGGCGGGGGCGGCCTCGGGGGCCGCTGCCACCGGCGCCGGGCTGGCGGCGGGCGCGGGAGCGGCCGCCTGCTGGGGCATGTGCATCATGATGGGCGCCTGGTTGGAGAAACCGGCGCGGCTGATGCGCACCGATTCCTCCCCTTCCTTGATTTCGATTTCGCCGATGTTGGACTCTTCCAGCAGTTCGATGAGCTTCTTTATCTTGCGGATATCCATGACTGATTCCTGCGTAAGGTTGAACGATTAGGGATTGCCGAGCTGGGCCAGGGCGGCGGTGAGAGCCAGCTCGTAGCCGAGGGGCCCGAGGCCGCAGACCACGCCCCGGGCAATGTCGGAAAAGTACGAATGGTGGCGGAACGGCTCCCGGGCGTGGACGTTGGAGAGGTGCACTTCGATGAAGGGGATGCCGGTGGCCAGCAGTGCGTCCCGCAGCGCCACACTGGTGTGGGTGAAGGCGGCGGGGTTGAAGAGGATGAAGTTGACGCCCTCGTTGCGGGCGTCGTGGATGCGGTCGATGAGCTCGTACTCGGCGTTGCTCTGCAGGGTCAGGCAGTGGTGCCCGGCGGCCATGCACTGCTCGGTGAGGCGGCGGTTGATGGTGTCGAGGGTGTCGCTGCCGTAGATGCCGGGTTCGCGGGTGCCGAGCAGATTGAGGTTGGGGCCGTGGAGTACAAGAATGGTTGCCATGGTGCCGCTGCCCGTGTGACCGAATTGGCGGGAGTCTGCCGCAAAATCGGGGGCTTGTCCAACGCCTCCGGGGTTTTGCCGACGATGGCGTCATGTTCCCTGTGATTAAACCGCAAATCCGTGCAAATGGCCATTGCGGGGGTGGTTCTGTTCGATTTGTTTCCCGGCGATGGCGGCCACTTCGCCGCCAGTTGCCGGGGAAGTTGGCCAAATTGGGATAACTTCGCCAAAAAAGCGGTGAATCGCCGAAAATCAGCGGGTATTGTCCGCGAAAGTCTCCAGTACGATGGCGGGCGTCAGGATCTGCGGCAGGAGAATGGGGGTGGACTCCCCCCGGGGATAGAACAGGTAGAGGGGCACGCCGTTGCGGCCGTTGGCGTTGAGCAGAGCGGTGATCTCGGGGTTGCTGTTGGTCCAGTCCCCCTTGAGGTAGGTGATGCCGCCGTCCCGCAGGGCGGCGGCAAAGGCCTCGGAGCCGAGGGCCACCCGCTCGTTGGCGAGGCAGGTGATGCACCAGTCGGCGGTGAGGTTGATGAACACTGGTTGCCCGGCGGCGAGTAGCCCGTCGAGCCGCTGGCGGCTGTAGGGCTCCCAGGTCTCCGGGGCATCCGGGCTGGAGGGGGCGAGGGGCAGGTACAGGGCGCCGGCGAGGGCCAGCACCGCGACCGCCCCGCGGGTGCGGGTGCGCGCCGCCAGCAGCCAGATGGCGAAGGCGATCAGCACCAGGCCCGCCAGTGCCGCCGCGACGCCATCGGCGCCGGTCTGGCGGCCGAGCACCCACAGCAGCCACACGCAGGTGAGGTAGAGGGGAAAGGCGAGCAGCTCCTTGAAGGTCTCCATCCAGGGGCCGGGCCGCGGCAGGCGCGCCACCAGCGCCGGCACCCAGGACAGCAGCAAAAAGGGCAGTGCCATGCCGAGGCCGAGCCCGGCAAAGATGGTCAGCGCCACCCCTGCCGGCTGGGTCAGGGCGGCGCCGAGGGCGGTGCCCATGAAGGGCGCTGTGCAGGGGCTCGCCACCACCGCCGCCAGCACCCCGGTGGCATAGGCGTGGCGAAGGCCGTGGCCCTGGGTGCTGCCCTGTCCCAGGTTCATGATCCCCGCGCCGACTTCAAAAAAGCCGGAAAAGCCGAGCCCCATGGCGAAGAACAGGTACACCAGGGCGGTGATGAACAGCGGCGACTGCAACTGGAAGCCCCAGCCGATGGCCTCGCCCCCGGCCCGCAGGGCGATCAGCAGCAGGGCCACGGCGAGGAAGGTGCTCACCACTCCGGCGGTGTAGGCGAGGCCCTGGTGGTGGCGCTTGCGGGTGGAGAGCCCGCTGGCGGCGAGGCCGAGGGCCTTGATGGACAGCACCGGGAACACGCAGGGCATCAGGTTGAGGATGACCCCGCCGAGCAGGGCGAACAGCAGGGCCACATAGAGGGGCAGGGCGGCGGCGGGCGGTGCGCCGGGGGCGCCGGGTCCGCTGTCCGCCACCGGTGGCGCCACCTCCACCGCCGTGCCGGCGGCGGTGTCCACCGCCACGAACTGGTCCCGGGGCGGGTAGCACAGCCCCGCGTCGGCGCAACCCTGGGACGCCACCCTGATGGTCAGCGCACCCTGTTCTGGCAGGGGTTCGGTGCTCACCGTGGTGAATCGGTAGTAGACCACCAGTTCCTTCTGGTAGTACTCGTCGTACTGGCGCCGACCTTCCTCGAAGCCGAGGTCAAGGGCCGTGCCGTCGGGGAGGCTGGCGCGAAAGCGCTCCTGATAGAGGTAGTAGCCGGGGGCGATCAGCCAGTCCAGCAGAAGGCGGTTGCCGTCGAGGCGGGGAGAGAGCTGGTAGGCCTCCTCCACCGGGAGAAAGTCGGTGGCGGTGCCCGGCAGGGTCGCGGCGCGACCGGGGAAGTCGTCGGCTCCGGCGGTGAGGGCGACGAGCAACAGGCAGGTGGCCAGCCAGGTGGGGAGGGTCTTCAAGCCTTCATCCTCGGAAAGGGGCGCGGCCATTGTACGGGCTCGCCCCCGCGAGGCCAAACGCCGCCAGCGGAGGCCGTGCTATAGTGGCCGCGTTCGAGGAGTCGCCGATGTTGAAGCCCGCTGTTCTGTCCCTGCTGCTCGCCGCGCCCCTGGTGGCCGCCCCCACGCTTGCCGACGACCTGGCGGTGAGCGACGCCCATTTCCGCGAATCCATCCCCGGCCAGCCCCGCGCCGTGGGCTTCCTCACCGTGGCCAACCGCGGCGGCGGGGACTGCGCCCTGGTGGGCGCCAGCGCCCCCGGGATCGAGCGCCTGGAAATCCACGAGCACCGCCACGACAACGGGGTGATGCGCATGCGCCGGGTGCGGAGCCTCCCACTTCCGGCGGGGGACACCCTGACCCTGGCCCCTGGTGGCTACCATCTGATGGGGTTCGGCCTGTCCGCCCCCCTCAAGGCCGGCGCGACCCTGGCGGTGACCCTGGATTTTGGCCCCTGTGGCACCCGGGTGGAGTCCTTCGCGATCCGCGACCCCCGCCAGCGGTGACGACCTCCCGGCGGCGATAACGCACAGGTGATCCGCCCCGCGCTGTACATTGCCGCCGAATCACCAATAATTGAAGCGGGCCGCAAGTCGGCCCGGCCCCTTACGGTTACACCCGCGCAGTGACAGGAGAACCCCGATGACAACCGACAGCTCCCCCGATACCGGTCGCGGCCTGAACAGGACCCTGGCCAAGCTGGTGGGCGCGGTGGTGGGCGCGGTGGTGTTGCTGCTGGTGCTGGTGGGCTGGTACTGGAGCAGCGAGCCGGACTACCTCGATCTCGACGCCCTGGTGGCCGAGCACGCGGGGGGGCGCAAGGTCACCGGCGCCGCCACCACTGCAGCCCTGGTGGGGGTGGCGGGCACCCTGCTCGACAAGCCCGGCGGCTACCTCTCCAACGACCGCTTCCCCCCGGGGGTGTGGCTCGACAATATCCCCAACTGGGAATTCGGCGTGCTGGTCCAGGTGCGCGACCTGTCGAAGGCCATGCGCGAGCGCTTCAGCCGCTCCCAGTCCCAGTCCCAGGAGGACGAGGATCTGTCCCTCGCCGAGCCCCTGTTCAACTTCGACAGCGACAGCTGGATGCTGCCCGCCAGCGAGGGGGAGTACCGCAACGGCATCCGCTATCTCGAGTCGTATCTGTTCCGTCTCACCGACGACGATCGCTACAACGCCCAGTTCTACGCCCGCGCCGACAACCTGCGGTTCTGGCTGTCCACCGTCGAGGGCCGCCTCGGCAGCCTGTCCCAGCGGCTCACCGCCAGCGTCGGCCAGCGCCGCCTCAATATCGACCTCGCTGGCGAGACCGGGGGCAAGCAGTCCGCCGCCGCGCCGGCGGGGGAGATGATCGTCAAGACCCCCTGGCATGAACTCGACGACGTGTTCTACGAGGCCCGGGGCACCACCTGGGCGCTGGTGCACTTTCTCCGGGCCATCGAGCGGGATTTCGACTCGGTGCTCGACAAGAAGAACGCCCGGGTCAGCCTGCAGCAGATCATCCGCGAACTGGAGGCCACCCAGGCGCCCCTGTTCAGCCCGGTCATCCTCAACGGCACCGGGTTTGGCCTGGTGGCCAACCACTCCCTGACCATGGCTTCCTACATCAGTCGCGCCAATGCCGCCATCATCGACCTGCGCGAATTGCTCTCCCAGGGCTAGCCGGATGACGGCTGTCCGCCACCCCAGTTCCCCGGGGGCGCCCTCGGCGCGCCGCCGCAAAACCCACGGGAGGCCCACCCGCCCATGTCCTCGGAAATCCTGAACCGACAGGCGCTGCCCGCCGAATTGCTCCAGGCGCTGGTGGACGGCGCCCCCCAGGGCCTGATCGTCCTCGGCCAGGGGGACAGGGTGTGTTACTGGAATCACTGGGTGGCCAACTGGACCGGCATCGCCGTAGAGGCCGCCTCGGGGCGCGGTCTCGCCGAGCTGTTTCCGGCCCTGCGGGGCAGCGAGCTGGCGGCCCGGCTGCGCCAGCCAGCGGGGGACAGCGCACTGCACTGGACCCTCGACCTCGACGCCGAACCGGTGCGCGCCGTGGCGGAGGCCATGGCCGCCCGCGACCGGAACGTCGTGCTGCGCGCCATCCAGTGCCGCCCCATCCCGGTGGCCGGGGAGAGCTGGCGCCTGCTGGAGCTCAGCGCCACCGGCGGCACCGTGGCGGACAGGCCGGCGCGGATGTCCAGCAGCGGCGATGGCGCCTTTGCCGTGCAGCTCGAGAGCGAGCGCTTCGGCATCCTCGCCATCGACCGTTTCGGCTTCATTCAGCGCATCAACGACGCCATGGCGGAGCTGGTGGGCTACCGCGAGGTGGACCTCCACGACAAGCCGATCCGCATCCTCTTCCCCGACATCGCCGACGAGGATCGCGGCGAGGGTCTGCGGGTGCTGTTCGAAGCTCGCCAGGCCCGCAACCCCGACAACTACCTCGACATCATCACCGCCGACGGCGACGTCCGCCAGCTGGATGCCCAGATCCTCGACGGCGACGACGCCCAGGGCGGGGTGGTGCTGCTGTGTCGGGATATGACCCGCCACGTCGGCGCCCAGGAGGCCCTGTTCCGCCAGCGGGAGCGCCTGAGCGCCATCTACAACCAGGTCACCGATGCCATCCTGCTGGTGGATCGCCGCGGCTACCTGGAGAACAGCAACCCGGTGGCGTCGGAGCTGCTGATGCTCGGCCACCGCCGCAACAGCCAGAGCTTCATCGACGACCTGCTGCGCCTCAAGGACGGCAACGACAACTGGGTCTACCCCTTTTCCCTGGCCCTCGCCCGGGAGCGGGCGGTGAGCCTCACCGACAACATCCGCCTGATGGTGCCGGGCAACACCCCGGTGCCGGTGGCGGTCACCGCCACCCCGGTGCGGGACCGGGACAACCGCATCAACGGCTGCGTGATCGTGCTCCGGGCGGTGAGCGAGTCGCGGCGGGTGTCGACGCGGCTGAGCTGGCACGAGACCCACGACCCCCTCACCCAGCTGGCCAATCGCCGCCAGATCGAGAACGAGATCGTGCGCGCCATCGACGCCGCCCACGTGGATGGCTCCAGCCACCTCTTCCTCTACATCGACCTGTACAACTTCTCGGTGATCAACGACACCTGCGGCCACGCCGCCGGCGATGAGCTGCTGCGCCAGCTGGCCCGCATGCTGACCCGGGAGGTGGGGGATCAGGATGTGGTGGCGCGCATCGGCAACGACGAATTCGCGGTGCTGCTGTGGGCGCGGGACCCGGCCCGGGTGCGCCAGGAGGCGGAGGCGATCCTCGCCATCATCACCGAGTTCAGCGTGCCCTGGGGCTCCCGGCGCCTCAAGGTGGGGGCCAGCATCGGGGTCGAGAGCATCAGCCGCGACAGTGTGTCGGAAATCGACGTGCTGCTGGGGGCCGGGGCGGCCTGCGCCACCGCCAAGGAGGCCGGTCGCAACAAGATCCACTACCACGGGGGCGACAGCGAAACCCGCTCCAACCTCTCCCAGTGGACGGCGCGGATCAGCGATGCCCTCGACGAGAGCCGCTTCGTGCTCTACTGCCAGCCCATCGTGCCGGTCAAGGGGCGCCGCGATGTGAAGCACTTCGAGGCCTTGGTGCGCATGGTGGACCCGAGTGGCAACATCGTCTCCCCGGGCAAGTTCATCCCGGCGGCGGAGTTCTCGGGGCTGATCGACGACATCGATCGCTGGGTGTTCGAAAAGCTGTTCAGCGCCCTCGAAGCCCTGCCGGCGGAGAAGCGCGGCCGTTACAGTTTCTCGGTGAACCTCTCGGGCAATACCATCTCCGACGAGAAATTCCGCGACTACGTCATCGACCGCTTCGAGCACGGGGCTGTGGACCCGGCCAGCATCCAGTTCGAGATCACCGAGACCGCCGCGGTGCGCCACTTCGACGGCGCCCTCAAGTTCATCAGCGCCCTGAGCGAGTTGGGCTGCGCCTTCGCCCTCGACGATTTCGGCAGCGGCCTGTCGTCGTTCGGCTACCTCAAGCAGTTGCCGGTGAGCTATCTCAAGATCGACGGCAGTTTCGTGCGCAAGATGGAAGTGAGCGACGTGGAGTACTCGATGGTCAGCACCATCAATCACCTCGCCCACATCATGGGTCTTGAGACCATCGCCGAATGCGTCGAGAACCAGGCCCAGCTGGCGATGCTGGAGGAGATGGGGGTGGACTACGTGCAGGGCTTCCTCATCTCCACGCCGGTGCCCCTGGCCAGCATCCTGTCCTGAGGGCCGCCCGGCCCTTAGTGATCCGCGAACGCCCCCAGAATCCCCCGATACTGCCCCAGGGGCAGGCGCGGCCCGTACTGGCCCACCACCGCCGCCGAGGCGGTGCAGGCGAGCAGGCCCGCGGTGCGGTGATCCATGCCGTGGGTGATGCCGTAGAGGAAGGCGCCGGCGAACATGTCCCCGGCGCCGTTGGTGTCCACCGCGGTGATGGGGCGGGCGGGGATGCGCAGCAGTTCGTTGCCATCGAACACCATCGCCCCCTCGGCCCCCAGGGTGATCACGTACTGATCGGCGTGGTCCGCCAGGGCCTCGCTGGCGGTGTCCAGATCGTCCGCGCCGGTAAAGGCCAGGGCCTCGTCCCGGTTGCAGAACAGCAGGTCCACCTTGCCCCCGGCGATCTCCGCCAGTTGCGGTCGGAAGTGGGCGACGATGCCGGGGTCGGAAAGACTGAGGGCGATGCGGGTGCCCGCCTCCCGGGCCTGGGCGCGGGCGGCGATGGCGGCGGCGCGGCCGCTGTCGCCGGTGGCCAGGTAGCCCTCGATGTAGAGGTATTCCGCGCTGGCGATGGCGTCGGCGTCGAGATCCGCCGGGGAGAGCCCTTCGCTGGCGCCGAGAAAGGTGTTCATGGAGCGCTCGGCGTCCGGGGTGATCAGCACCAGGCACTTGCCCGTGGTGCCCGCCGGCAGGCCGTCCCGGGGGGGATAGCCGACACCGGCGGCGGCCAGATCCGCCAGGTAGAAGTGGCCGTTGTCGTCGTCCGCCACCCGGCCGCAGAAGTAGGTGTCGCCCCCAAAGGCGCTGACGGCGATGATGGTGTTGGCGGCGGAGCCGCCGCTGGCCCGGCGCGAAGCGGTGAGGCGGCCTTCGAGGTGGCGCACCAGCTCCCGCTGGCGGGCCTCGTCCACCAGGGTCATCAGGCCCTTCTCGACCCCGAGGGCGGTCAGGTCCTGGTCGCTGACTTCGATCTCGGTGTCCACCAGGGCCGCGCCCATGCCGACGACGTGGTATTTCCGGGTCATATAGTGTTACTCCACTGAACAAAGCGGCCATTATCCCCGGCTGGCGGGCGGTTGTCAGTGGCCGTCGCGCGGGGGACAATGGGCGCCGTCCGCATACCCCACCCACAGGATTCCCCCTTGGCTACCCGCAGGCCCGCCTCCCGCTCCCGTCGCAAGCCGCCGCGCAAATCCTTTTTCCTCCGCCTCGTCACCGTCGCCCTGGTGGTGCTGGTGCTGGCCGGCGGCGCCGGGCTGGTGCTGCTCGACACCTTCGTGCGCAGCAAGTTCGAGGGGGTGAAGTGGGCGCTGCCCGCCCATGTCTACAGCCGCTCCCTGGAGATCTTCGAGGGCCTGCCCCTGCGCCAGGAACAGCTGCACTGGGAGCTGGATCAGCTCGGCTACCGGGCGGTGCCCCGGGTCTCCGGCCCCGGCCAGTACAGCGTCAACGGCCCGCGCATGGACCTCTACACTCGCCCCTTCCGCTTCGCCGATGCCGACGAGCCGGGCAAGGCGGTCACCCTCGGCTTCAGCGGCGGGCGGGTCAGCAGCCTGATCGGCGCCGGTGGCCAGGGCAACCTGGTGCGCCTCGAGCCCCTGTTGATCGGCGGCATCTACCCCGATCACCTGGAGGACCGGGTGCTGGTGCGCCTCGACGAGGTGCCGGTGCACCTCACCGAGGGCCTGATCGCGGTGGAGGACCAGGATTTCTACCTGCACATGGGGGTGTCGCCGAAGAGCATCCTGCGGGCGCTGTTCTCCAACATCCGCGCCGGCGCCACTGTGCAGGGGGGCAGTACCATCACCCAGCAGCTGGTCAAGAACTTCTACCTCACCCATGAGCGCAGCCTCGCCCGCAAGGCCATGGAAGCGGTGATGGCGATCCTCCTCGAAGTGCACTACAGCAAGGAGCAGATCCTCGAGGCCTACCTCAACGAAGTGTATTTGGGACAGGCCGGCAAGCGCGCCATCCACGGCTTCGGCATGGCCAGCCAGCACCTGTTCCGCCAGCCCCTCCGGGAATTGGAACTGCACCAGCTGGCGCTGATGGTGGGGATGGTGAAGGGCGCCTCCTACTACGATCCCTGGCGCAACCCGGAGCGGGCCACCGCGCGCCGCAACCTGGTGATCGACGTGATGGCCGGGCAGGGGTTGATCTCCACCGGGGTCGCTGCGGCGGCCAAGGGACGCGGCCTCGATATCGCCGCCCAGCCGGGGACGTCCACCAATCCCTATCCGGACTACCTGCAGCTGGTGCGGGAGCAGCTCGCCCAGGATTACCGCCAGGAGGATCTCCAGTCGGCGGGACTGCGCATCTTCACCCACCTCGACCCCCAGGTGCAGCACCAGGTGCAGAAGAGCGTCGGCGCCGTGGTGGACAATCTGGAAAAGGGCTACCGCCTGCCGGCGGGCCAGCTCCAGGCGGCCTCCTTGGTGGTGCGCACCGGCACCGCCGAGGTGCTCGCCCTGGTGGGCAGCCGCAAGGCCGGCTTCGTCGGCTTCAATCGCGCCGTCGATGCCCGCCGCCAGGTGGGCTCCACCATCAAGCCGGCGGTGTACCTGGCGGCCCTGCAGCAGCCGGAGCGCTACACCCTCGGCACCCTGGTGGACGACGCGCCCCTGTCCATCAAGTCCGGCGGCAAGCTGTGGCAGCCCCAGAACTACGAGCGGGAGAGCCACGGCCTCGTGCCCCTCTACCAGGCCCTCGGCCACTCCTACAATCAGGCCACCGCGCGGCTCGGCCTCGACATCGGCCTCAACCGGGTGGCGGACACCCTCAGGGGCCTCGGTTACGGCGGGCCCATCGAGGAGGTGCCCTCCCTGCTGCTCGGCGCCCTGGCCATGTCCCCCTACGAGGTGGCGGGCATGTACCACACCATTGCCGCCGAGGGGTTTTATTCGCCGCTGCGCACCATCAACGCCGTCTACACCGCCGAGCACGAGCCCCTCAAGCGCTACCCCTTCGCCACCGAGCAGCGCTTCTCGGCGGAGGTCATGCACCTGCTCCACTACGCCCTGCAGGTGGTGATGCGGGAGGGCACCGGCAAGACCGCCTACCGCCGCATCCCGGAGACCGTCACCCTGGCGGGCAAGACCGGCACCACCAACGACCAGCGGGACAGCTGGTTCGCCGGTTTCGCCGACAACTACGTGGGGGTGGTGTGGATCGGCCGGGACGACAACGGCAAGATGCCCCTGACCGGCGGCAGCGGTGCGCTGCAGGTGTGGTCCGACATCATGGCAGGGCTCAACGTCGGCTCCATTCCCTTTGTCAAACCGGAGGGGGTGGAGTACTACTGGGTGGAGCCCGCCACCCAGAGCCTCAGCCGCGAAGGCTGCGCCGGCGCCCGCTACCTGCCCTACCTGCTGGGCAGCGAGCCGAAAAACCGCAGCCCCTGCTTCCAGAATCCCGGGCAGGAAGTGATCGATTGGTTCAAGGAGCTATTTGGCAATGAACAACCCTGACCGCCGGTTGCTCGCCGGCATCGCCCTGGCACTGCTGCTGGTGGGCGGCTGTGCCCCCATGGCGCCAGCCCCCACCGAGCGTTCCACCCCGCTGCCGCCGGCGGCCACGCCGCCCCCCGAACCGTCGCCGCCGGACAGCCGTCCCCCCAGGGATGCCGGCACCATCCGCCCCGATTCGGGCAGCGACAGCGCGCCCCAAGCCCCGGCGCCCTCCGCCGTCGCCGGCCTTATCGCCCAGGGCTGGCGCCTGCACAGCGCCAGCGACCACGAGGGCGCCTTGCGCATCGCCGAGCGTGCCCAGCGCATCGAGCCCCGCAACCCCGAGGTCTACCTGCTGATGGCCAGTGCCCAGTTCGGCCTCTACCGCCTCGACGCCGCCGAGCAACTGGCCCGCCGGGGGCTCTCCCTGAGCCGCGCCGGCACCCTGGTGAACGGCCAGTTGCAGGGGCTGTTGGGGCGGATCGCGGGGGCCCGTTGATCCGCCCACCAGCGGCTACGGGGAGCGGGGGGAAGCCAGCTCGATCACCTTGAACCGCCCGTCGTTGTCCAGCACCCGCACGCCGCCGAACAGCCCCGCCGCCAGGCTCTCCAGGGGCACGAAGCCGTTGACCACGAACAGCGCCCGCCCCTTGGGGGCGAGCAGGCGCCGGGTGCTGGCGAGGAATTTCTCGGTGAGGCCGCGCTCCGCCTGAAAGCCCTGGTGAAAGGGCGGGTTGCACAGCACCGCGTCGAAGGGGCCGGTGAGGGCGTCGCCGGCATCGGCGGCCACCACCTCGCCGGCGATGCCGAGGGCGGTGAAATTGCCCCGGCAGGCGAGCAGCGCCGCCGCGCAGTTGTCGGTGGCGGTGATGGCGAAGTCGCCCTTCGCCGCCGCCACCAGGGACAGGTAGCCGTAGCCGCAGCCGAGGTCGAGGATCCGCGCCGGCGGCTGGCGGAAGCCCGCGAGAAAGTCGTCGAGGGCCGTCGCCAACAGGGCGCTGCCCGGGTCGATGCGGTCCCAGCCGAACAGCCCCGGCTTGCTCAGCACCGGCTTCCCGCCGAGGGCGAACACCGGGCGCAGGTGGTCGTAGTCCCGATCGTCGAGGGGTTCGCCGGGGGGGCTGCCATGGGTCAGCTCGGCGCGGTACAGGGCGCCGTGTTTTTCCGTGTGGCTCTCGCCCCCGAGGCGCGCCGCCAGGGTTTTGGCGAAGGTCTTGATGCCCTCCTGCTTGGCGCCCACCAGCACCAGCCGCCCGCCGGGGGCGAGCAGCGCCGCCGCGCGATTGGCCAGGTGGTGAACCACGGCCTTTTCCTTGGCCACCCGGCAGGCGATGAGATCGAGCTCCCCCGGCTGCCAGGGGCTGAAATCAAAGTCGCTGAAATGGGCGCTGGCCCCGGCGGCCCTTGCCCGGGCGGCGATATCGGCGCGGTTGCTGAGCACCGGAGTCTGCCCCAGCCGGGCAAAGGGAAAGTCGTCGCAGTTCTCGTCCGCCACCAGCAAACCCCGCTGGCCGGCCCCCCCCAGGGCCTCCAGCAGCAGGGTGGCGGCGCTCGCCGGGGTCAAGGGCGGCCCGCCAGCAGCCGCGCGGCATCCACCGCGAAATAGGTGAGGATGGCGTCGGCGCCGGCGCGCTTGAAGGCCAGCAGGGATTCCAGCACCACCTTGTCCCGGTCCAGCCAGCCCTTTTCGAAGGCGGCCATGTGCATGGCGTACTCGCCGCTCACCTGGTAGACGAAGGTGGGCGCCTTCAACTCCTCGGCCACCCGCCGGACGATGTCGAGATAGGGCATGCCGGGCTTGACCATGACCATGTCGGCCCCTTCCGCGAGGTCGAGGGCGCACTCGTGGAGGGCCTCGTCGCTGTTGGCGGGGTCCATCTGGTAACTGAACTTGTTGCCCCCCTTGAGATTGCCCGCCGAGCCCACGGCGTCGCGGAACGGCCCGTAGTAGCTGGAGGCGTACTTGGCGGAGTAGGCGAGGATCTTGCAGTTGTGGTGGCCGGCGTCTTCCAGGGCGCTGCGGATGGCGCCGATGCGGCCGTCCATCATATCGGAGGGGGCGACGATGTCGGCGCCCGCCTCGGCGTGGGACAGTGCCTGCTTGACCAGCGCCGCGACGGTGACGTCGTTGAGCACATAGCCGTCGCCGTCGACGATGCCGTCCTGGCCGTGGCTGGTGAAGGGGTCGAGGGCCACGTCGGTGATGATGCCGAGGTCCGGCAGGGCGGCCTTGAGGGCGCGGGTGGCGCGCTGGGCGAGGCCCTCGGGGTTCCAGGCCTCCTCGGCGGCGAGGGATTTTTTCTCCGCCGGGGTGACGGGAAAGAGGGCCAGGGCGGGAATGCCCAGTGCGGCCCATTCCCTGGCCTCCGCCACCAGCAGGTCGATGGACAGCCGCTCGATGCCGGGCATGGAGGGGACGGCCTCGCGGCGGTTGTCCCCCTCCAGCACGAACACCGGGTAGATCAGGTCGTCCACGGTGAGGCGGGTCTCCCGCACCAGGCGGCGCACGAAATCGGCGCTGCGGTTGCGGCGGGGGCGGGAGTGGGGGTAGGGGCCGCGCTGGCTGGAAAAGGTCATGTGTGCTCCTCGACGGCGGGTGCTATGCTCTGCGGGCCCGCCATCATACGAAAAAAAGGAGCCCCCCACATGTCCATCGCCTACGGCTGCGTGCTGATCGCCATCATCCTGCCCTTCATCTGGGCCGGGGTCGCCAAGTCCCAGTACATGAAGAGCAAGAACTACGACAACCACAACCCGCGCCTTTTGCTGGACCAGCTCCAGGGCCCCCAGCAGCGGGCCAACTGGGCCCAGCAGAACGCCTTCGAGGCCCTGCCCGGCTTTATCGGCGCGGTGGTGATCGCCCAGTTGGCGGGTGTCTCGGTGGATCTGATCAACAGCCTGGCGGTGATCTTCATCATCGCCCGCATCGCCCACGGCATCTGCTACATCAAGGACCTGGCCACCGCCCGCAGTACGGTGTGGAGCATTGGCCTTCTGTGCGTCATCGCCCTGATCGTGGCGGCGATGCGGTAATCTCGCCGCGCCCTCCCCACCTGTTCAGGGCGCCACCGCGAAACCCAGACGCCAGCCGGTGCGGCGCCACAGCTCACCGGTGAGCAGCAGGTGGCAGCACAGCAGCAGGGTGAAGTTCCAGGCGATGGCGTCGTCGCTGCGCCTGTAGAGCTCCGGGCTGAGATAACCGAGGGCGATACTGGCGAGCCCCAGGGCCCAGATCAGCGCGGTGTTGAGGCGCAGCCAGCCGAGGTTGCGGGCAAAGTCCCGGCGCACCGCCGGGCGCTGCTCCAGCAGCCAGGTGATCACCAGCTGACCGAGAAAGCTGAAGCCAAAGAAGGCCGTCACCCCGGTCTGGCGGTGAAAGCGGTAGATATCCCCGATCCAGCCCAGCATCAGGCTGTAGAAGATCAGCCCGGCGCTGCCGGCAATCCCGAGCCCCACCACCAGGCCCCGCCAGCGGGGCCGTTCGCACCCCAGGGTGCGCAGCCAGGCGGCGCACAGCAGCCAGTAGGCCATCAGCACCACGGCGGCGGGGATCATCAGCCCCTTGAACAGGAAGTACGCCGGCGGCTCCCGCCCCGTGGCGCTGATGGAGGTGCAGCTGTGAACATAGGGCACGCACCAGTCCACCTGGCCGTGGCTCGCCGCCAGCAGGTAGCTGAGGTTGATGGTGGCGAGGGGCAGCAGGGCCGCCAGCCAGGCGAGGGGGTAGAGGCGCATCGGCGTGCTCCGGGGAACGGGATGCCGTCAGTGTAGATGGTCCCGGCGGGGGCCGTGCTCAGGGCGCCGCCGGCTCCAGCACCAGGGCGGCGCTCAGGCGGTCGAACAGGGCCCGCACCCGGTAGGCCGGCTCGGGGCCGTTGTAGATAAAGGCGAAGGTCACCCGGCCGCCGCCGTCACCTCTGGCGCGACCGGCGAAGCCGGCGAGGCTCACCACCCCGTCGATATAGCCGGTCTTGGCCCGTACCCAGCCCCGCGCCGGGGTGGCGGTCATGCGGTTCTCCAGGGTGCCGTCGATGCCGGCGATGGGCAGGGAGGCGAGGAATTCGTTGGCAACGCGGAAATCCCCCGCCATGTCGTCCAGCACCCGCGCCAGGGCGGTGGCGGACAGGCGATTCTGGCGGGTCAGCCCCGAGGGGTTGGTGAGTTGGTAGTGGTCGGGGGCCAGGCCGAGGGCCGCCATGTAGCCGTTGAGCACCGCCATGCCGCCGGCCAGGGTGCCCGGCGGGACGCGCCGCGCCGCCAGGTTCTTGGTGAGCATCTCGGCGATAAAGTTGCTCGATACCTTGTTCATGTCCACCACCAGCTGTTCCACCGGGCGGCCCTGCACCCGGGCCAGCAGGTGGCTGCCCGGGGGCACGGTGCCCGGGCGCACTTCGCCATCCACGGCGATGCCCCGGTAGCCCAGATAGAGCTTGAGGTTGGCGCCGGTCCACAGGTCCGGCCGGGTGATGTTGCGATAGCCTTCGAAGGGATCGGCGTGGAGGCCGATCTCGCCGCTCACCACCAGGGTGTCGCCCGGGTGGTCATCCCCGGGGCGGCGGCTCGCCACCAGCTTGCCGATACCGCTGCCCGCCACGGTGCGGGCACTGTTGTGGACCCGCAGATAATCGCTCGGGGGCTCGACATGCACCCGGGCGGGGGCGCCGGGGCTTTCCCCGGGCGCGATGGTGAGGGCCAGGGCGTTCCAGTTGAAGGACAGGGCGCTCACCGGGGCGTCGTAGGCCATTTCCGAGCGCCGGGTGTCTCGGCTCGGGTCCATCAGGCTGTCGTCGAAGTAGCTGGCGTCCACCCGGATATCGCCCCGGATGCGGGTGACACCGGCCTGGGCGAGGCGGTTGACCAGCACCCACAGGGTCTCGCTCACCAGGGAGGGGTCGCCGCGGCCCTCCATCACCAGGTCGCCGTGGAGCTCACCGTCCCGCAGAGGGGCGGCGCTCATCAGGCGGGTGTCGAAGCGGGTGCCGAGGGGGATTTCACGGAATACCGCGGCGGCGGTCACCAGTTTGGTGACCGAGGCGGGGATCAGGGCGCGGTCGGCGTTGAGCGAGAGCCGGGTGCGGGGGCCGTCGGGGCCCTGCTCCACCGCCAGGAGCGAGAGGCTGTCCCGGGGCAGGCCGGATTGCGTCACCAGGGCCCGCAGCGCCGCCTCGTCCGCCAGTGCCGGCCAGCACAGGGTCAGCAGCCAGAGGGCCAGGACGGCGAGTTTCATGGCCTAGCCGAGGCGGGCGAAGACCCGCTCCGCGGCGGCGAGGGTCTGGTCGATCTCGGTGTCCCCGTGGGCGGCGGACATGAAGCCCGCCTCGTAGGCCGCCGGCGCCAGGTAGACCCCCTCCGCCAGCATGGCGTGGAAGAAGCGGGCAAAGCGCGCGGTGTCACAGGCCATCACCTGTTGGTAGTTGGCGACGCTGTCGGCCTCGGTGAAGAACAAGCCGAACATGGAACCCACATGGTTGGTGGTGAAGGGGATGCCGGCGGCGGTGGCGCGGGCCTCGAGCCCTTCCATCAGCTGGCGGGTGCGGTCGAACAGGGGTTGGTGAAAGCCCGGCCGGGACACCAGCTCCAGGGTGGCGAGGCCGGCGGCCATGGCGACCGGGTTGCCGGACAAAGTGCCCGCCTGGTACACCGGCCCCAGGGGCGCCAGCCGCTCCATCACCTCGCGGCGGCCGCCGAAGGCGCCCACCGGCATGCCGCCGCCGATCACCTTGCCGAGGCAGATCAGGTCGGCGCGGATGCCGTAGCGCCCCACGGCGCAGTCCGGTGCCACCCGGAAGCCGGTCATCACCTCGTCGATGATGAGCAGGGCGCCGGCGGCGTCGCAGCAGTCCCGCAGGGTTTCGAGAAAGCCCGGTGCCGGGGGGATGCAGCTCATGTTGCCGGCCACCGGCTCGACGATCACACAGGCCACCCGGTCGCCGATCTGGCGGAAGGCTTCGCGCACCGCCTCGCTGTCGTTGTAGGTGAGGGTGACGGTGTGGTCGGCGAGGGCCGCGGGCACCCCGGGGGAGCTGGGGACGCCGAGGGTGAGGGCGCCGGAGCCGGCCTTCACCAGCAGGGAGTCGGAATGGCCGTGGTAGCAGCCCTCGAACTTGATGATGGTGTCGCGGCCGGTGAAGCCCCGGGCGAGGCGGATGGCGCTCATGGTGGCCTCGGTGCCGGAGTTGACCATGCGCACCATGTCGAGGCCCGGCACCGCTTCGCACAGGCGGTCGGCGAGGCGGGTTTCGAGTTCGGTGGGGGCGCCGAAGGTGAGGCCCTTGCCGAGCTGGGCGCGGATGGCATCGAGCACCGCCGGATGGCCGTGGCCGAGGATCATCGGCCCCCAGGATTGCACGTAGTCGATATAGCGCCTGCCGTCGGCGTCGATCACCCAGGGGCCCTCGGCGCGGTCGAGGAACAGGGGCGTGCCGCCCACGGCGCGGAAGGCGCGCACCGGGGAATTGACGCCGCCCGGGATGTGGCGCTGGGCGGCGGTGAAGAGTTCGTCGGATCGGGACATGGGGGTTCCGTGTTGGGGCCGCGGCGCGGCGAATCAGAAGGGTTTGACCACCACCAGGATGACGATGCCCACCAGCATGATCACCGGCACCTCGTTGAACCAGCGGAAATAGACGTGGCTTTTGCTGTTGGTGTCGTCGCGAAAACGCTTCAGGTGGTACAGGCAGAGGTGATGGTAGACCACCAGGGCCAGCACCAGGGCGAGCTTGGCATGGAACCAGCCGGCGCCGCTGAAGTAGTCCCAGGAGCGGGCCGCCATGGCCCCCCCCAGCACCAGGGTGGCGAACATCGAGGGGGTGGCGATGCCCCGGTAGAGTTTGCGCTCCATTACCTTGAAGCGCTCGTTGCTGATCTCGTCCTCCGCCATGGCGTGGTAGACGAACAGGCGCGGCAGGTAGAACAGGGCGGCGAACCAGCAGACTACACTGATGATGTGGAACGCTTCGATCCAGACGTACATGGCTGACCTCTTGCTGCGCGGGGAGGGGGCATCCTAAACCAAAGCCCCGACAAACCGAAGCCAGGCGTCGCGGGCAAGCGGGGTTGTTCGGGTATGATAGCGCTCCTTTTGACAGGTATTGGCGAGGAGGTCGCGGTGATCAAGGTGGGTATTGTCGGTGGCACGGGCTATACCGGTGTCGAGTTGTTGCGCTTGCTGCTGGGCCATCCGGGGGTGTCCCTGGAAGTGATCACCTCCCGGGGGGAGGCGGGCACGGGGGTGGCGGAGCTGTTCCCGAGCCTCAGGGGCCACCTCGACCTGGCCTTCAGCAATCCCGATCCCGAGGCCCTCGCCGCCTGCGATGTGGTGTTTTTCGCCACCCCCCACGGCGTGGCCCAGAGCCAGGTGCCGGCGCTGCTGGCCCGGGGGGTCCGGGTGATCGACCTGTCCGCGGATTTCCGCATCCGCGACATCCCCACCTGGGAGACCTGGTACGGCCAGCCCCACGGCTGCCCCGAGCTGGTGGCCGAGGCGGTCTACGGGCTGCCGGAGGTCAACCGCAAGGCCATTCGCGGCGCACGCTTGATCGCCTGTCCCGGCTGCTACCCCACCAGCGTGCAGCTGGGGTTTCTGCCCCTGCTGGAACAGGGCCTGGTTAACCCCGACGATCTGATCGCCAACGCCGCCAGCGGCGCCAGCGGCGCCGGGCGCCAGGCCAAGGTGGACAACCTGCTCACCGAGATCAGCGACAGCTTCAAGGCCTACGGCGTGGCCGGCCATCGCCACCTGCCGGAGATCGAGCAGGGCCTCGCCGACATCGCCGGCGGCCCGGTGCGGCTTACCTTCGTGCCTCACCTGCTGCCCATCAACCGGGGTATCCACAGCACCCTTTACGCCACCTTGCTGAATGACAGCGTGGACCTCCAGGCCCTCTACGAGGAGCGCTTTGCGGACGAGCCCTTCGTCGACGTGATGCCCGCCGGTTCCCTGCCCCAGACCCGCTCGGTGCGGGGTTCCAACATGTGCCGCATCAGCGTGTTCCGGCCCCAGGGTCGGGACAAGGTGGTGGTGCTGGTGGCGGAGGACAACCTGGTGAAGGGCGCCTCGGGCCAGGGGATCCAGAACATGAACATCATGTTCGATCTGCCGGAAACCCTCGGTCTCGATAGTCCGGCGCTGCTGCCCTGACCATGGTCGCGCCCCGGGAGGTCGTTGCCGTCCTTCGTTCCCGCCGGGCCCGCCGGGGGCTTGTGGCGGCGGTGGTTGTGCTGCTGCTGGCCCTGGCCTACGGCCTCGGCAGTCGTCAGTTCGCCGCCACCACCGAGCAATACCGGGCCCAGCAGGCGGAGCTGGCGGCGGCCCGGGAGGAGATGGCCCGACTGCGCCAGGAGCTGGTGAACCGGGAGGTGGCCGACAGAGTGGATGCTGCGTCCCTGGAGGAGATGCGCCAGCAGCTGGTGGGCCTGCAGGCGGCCCTCTCCCGCCAGGAGGGGGAGCTCGACCTCTACCGCAACCTGCTGGATGACCAGGAGGACACCACCGGTCTGCAGGTGGACGGCCTCACTCTGCGCCGCGCCCCCGGGCTCGACAGCTTCCAGTACCGCATCGTGGTGCGGCGCCGCGCCAATCACAGCGAATCCGTCGATGTCTCGGTGTCCCTGTCCATCGACGGCCAGCGGGGCGGCGAGCCGGCGTCGATCCCCTTCAACGAAGCCGATCTGTCGATGCCGGGGGATGCCCTGTCCATCCGTTTCAAGTATTTCAAGGTGTTGCGGGGCACCTTCGTGCTGCCGGCGGATTTCGTGCCCACCAAGGTGGTGCTGTCGGCACTGGAGAAGGGCAACCCGAGCTCCCTGCGCATCGTCGAGTTTCCCTGGCAGGTGACGGACTCCTGAGGGTGGTGTTCCGGGGGGCTGTGCCGGGGCGGGAATGTTCGTGCTAGAATTCCCGAGCTTTCCACTAGGTTATTGTTGGCGATCCTTGCCGGGAGTCTGAATGTCCGTGATCGAAACCTACACCCCCACGCCGCTGCAGGTTACCGCCGCCGCCGTCGCCAAGGTGCGCGCCCTGGTGGAGGAGGAGGGCAACCCGGATCTGAGGCTCCGGGTTTTCGTCACCGGTGGCGGCTGTTCCGGGTTCCAGTACGGGTTCACCTTTGACGAGGTGGTGGCGGAGGACGACACCGTCATCGCCAAGGACGGCATCGAGGTGCTGGTGGATGCCCTGAGCATCCAGTATCTCGCCGGCTCCCAGGTGGATTACGAGGAGGGCCTGCAGGGCTCCCGCTTCCTGGTGGTCAACCCCAACGCCAAGACCACCTGCGGCTGCGGGGCGTCGTTCTCCATCTGACCGCCGAGCGCGGTTTCCTTCCGTTCTAGTCGAGCCCCAGGGCCTTCCTGGCGTCGCGAATCTCGCTGCTGGTAAGGCGTGGCAGGTGGGGGTCTATGACCGCTTCCAGCGCCGTCACCACCGCGTCCAGCGCCGCGGTGCGGGCATGCCACTTGTGGTCCCCGGCAATCAGTGTCCAGGGCGCGTGGGGCCTGTGGGTGCGGTCGAGCATGTCCTGATAGGCCTCCCGGTATTCCTTGGCCCTGGCGCGGTTGCGCAGATCCTCCGGTGTCAGCTTCCAGTGCTTGCGGGGGTTGTCCAGGCGCTCGGCGAAACGGCGCAGCTGCTCTTCCTGGCTGATGTGGAGCATCAGCTTGACGATCACCACGCCGTCGTCGTGGAGCTGCCGCTCGAACTCGTTGATCTCGTCGTAGGCCTGCTGCCAGCGATTCTTGTCCGCCAGCCCTTCCACCCGCTCCACCAGCACCCGCCCGTACCAGCTGCGGTCGAAAATGGCGATGTGGCCGTGGTGGGGGACCTTGTTCCAGAACCGCTGCAGGTAGTGCTGGTCCCGTTCCTGGTCGTTGGGGGCGCCGATGGCGTGGACCCGGTAGGAGCGGGGGTCGAGCTTCTCCGTCATGCGCCGGATGGCGCCGCCCTTGCCTGCGGCGTCCCAGCCCTCGAGGACGATCACCGCCCGCTGGCGGTTGTGGTAGCAGGCACTCTGCAGGCGTTGCAGACGGGTCTGGAGGTCCTTGAGGCGATCCTGGTAAGTCTCGGCGTCCGGGAGGCGGAGGCTGAGGTCGACCTTGCTGAGTTTGGGGGCGGATCGGGACATGGCGTGGGCTCGGGGCCTGATGCTCAGGGAAGATAGAGGGCGCCCAGCACCGCGTCCCGGCTGGCGCCGGTGACGGAGGCCAGGGAGCCCGACTGGCGCCGCAGGGTCTGGCGGGCGAGCCAGGCAAAGGCGGCGCCTTCCACCTGTGCGGGGGCGATGCCCATCGCGGCGGTGGTGGCCACGGGCAGGGGATTGCACGCCTCGCCGAGCAGACCCACCAGGTGGCGGTTGGCGGCGCCGCCGCCGCACAGGAAGATCTCGTCGGGCTGGCCGGGGAGGAGGGCGAAGGCCTGCCGCAGGCTGGTGGCGGTGAAGGCCGCCAGGGTGGCCATTACCTCGTCCGCGGAGGGGGGTGTCGCCAACGTGGCGATGAGGCCGTCGAGCCACGGCAGGTTGAAGGCCTCGCGCCCGGTGCTCTTGGGGGCCGGGCGCGTCAGAAAGGGGTGGGCCAGAAGGCGCGCCAGCAAGGGCTGATGGACTTGACCACTCGCGGCCCAGGCGCCGTCCCGGTCGAAGGGTTCGCCCCGGGCCCGCTGGATCCACTGGTCCATCAGGCCATTGCCGGGCCCAGTGTCGAAGCCGAGCACCGGGCCCTCGCCGGGAATCCAGGTGAGGTTGGCGATGCCGCCGATGTTGATCACCAGCCGTTGGCGCCCCGGGTGGTGGAACACCGCCCGGTGGAAGGCGGGCACCAGGGGCGCGCCCTGGCCACCGAGGGCCATGTCCATGCGGCGGAAATCCGCCACCGTGGGCAGGCCGGTGCGGGCGGCGATGCGGTTGGGATCGGCGATCTGCAGGGTGAAGGGGTGGGCGCCGTCGGGGCGGTGGCGCACGGTCTGGCCGTGGCTGCCGATGGCGGTGATGTCGGCGGCGCGCAGCCCCGCCTTTGCGATCAGCGCCAGGGCGGCCCTGGCGAACAGTTCCCCCAGGGCGTGGTCGGTTTCACCCAGAAGGTCCAGGCCGTCGGCCCCGGGCAGGCACAGGGTGGTGATGGCGGCGCGCAGGGGCTCGGCGATGGGTTCGCTGTGCCAGTGGCTGACCTTGGGTTGATCGCCGGCGAAGGTCAGCAACACCGCATCGACGGCGTCGATGCTGGTGCCGGACATCAGACCGATGTAGCGCTCCGCGTCCGCCATCCGCTGCCCGATCAGTCGGTCAGGTAGGCGAGCTGGTTGGTGCGGTAACTGGCGAGCTGGGTGAACAGGGGCGCTGTCTGGCGCACGAAGTGGGCCATCTGCTGCCTGGGGATCGGGTCCGCCTTGGGCAGGGCGACAGTGCGCGGGTTGGTGTGCTGGCCGTTGACCAGGAACTCATAGTGCAGGTGCGGCCCGGTGGCGTAGCCGGTGGAGCCCACGGTGCCGAGCAGCTCGCCCTGCTTCACCGTCTGTCCCGCCTTGACGGAGCGCTTGTGGAGGTGCAGGTACTTGGTGGTGTACCTGTCGCCGTGCTGGACCACCACGTAGTTGCCGTTGGTGGGCTTGTAGCCGGATTCGATCACCCGGCCATTGCCGGCGGCGTAGACGGGGGTGCCGGTGGGGGCGGAGTAGTCGACGCCACGGTGGGGGCGCACGGTCTTGAGGATGGGGTGCAGGCGCTGGGGATTGAAGTTGGAGCTGACCCGGGTGAAATCCAGGGGGGCGCGGAGGAAGGCCTTGCGCATGGGGCGGCCCTGGGGGGTGTAGTAGCCTACATTGCCGTCGGCGTCCTCGTAGCGCACCGCCTGGTAGAGCTGGCCCTGGTTGGTGAACTCGGCGGCCAGCACGGCGCCCTCGCGCACTTTCTCGCCGTCGAGAAGCTCCTCCTCGTAGACGAGGGTGAAGGTGTCGCCCTTGCGGATGTCGAGGGCGAAGTCGATGTCCCAGGCGAAGATGTTGGCCAGCTGCATGATCAGGGTGTGGCTGAGGCCCGCCCTGTCGCCATCCAGGAACAGGGAGTGTTCGATGGTGACGTGGCTGAAGGCCTTGCTCTTGATGGTGTCGCGGGCGAGTTTCTCGCCGTCGAAGCCGCTGTCGGTGCGGACGAAGCGGTAGGATTCCAGGGCCGAGCGCTCGTAGATCACCTCCGCCAGGTTGTTGGCGTCGTCGAGGGCCACGGCGATGGTCTCGCCGGGCTGCAGTTTCTTCAGGGCCTCGGCGTTGTTGGTGGCGTTGGCCACGGCGTGGACATCCCCTTGGGGGCGCGACAGGCGGTTGAAAATGGAGGACAGGTTGTCGCCGCCCTTGACCTTCTGTACCCGCCAGGTCAGTTGCGGCTCGGCGGGGGTGGCCTCGGATTCAGGCTGCTCCGCCTCGGCGATCTGGCGGTTCAGTTCCTGGTACAGGCTGTCGGGGTTGGGAATCTGGATTTCCAGCAGGTTGGCGTCGCGGTAGGCGGACACGTCCCGGGAGGGGGCCATCACCAGCAACAACACCAGGGCAGTGGCCACGGCAGCGGCGGCGTAGAGGTGGGTTTTGGGCAGGGCGGTGGCAAACAGGGTTTCCCAGAATTCGGGGGGATTCTGCCTTGTTGACATGGGGTCGTCCGGGTTTCTGGTTAGAATCTTGGTCAAGGCGCCACTTTATAACAAAAAGCCGGGCCCACAGGAACCCTTCATTTGCTTCGGGTCTACCTGGCCGTTTCGGGGTTGTCTTGAATTTGATGGCGGATACTGTAAGGTTTGCGCTTTTTTTCACCACGGGGTGGAGCGGATCATGAAGGGCTCGGAACTGATTGCGGATTTTCAGGCGCGGGGCCTTCTGGCCCAGATGTCGGGGGACGACCAGCTCGCCGCCCATCTGGATGAGCCGCGCACCCTTTATTGCGGCTTCGACCCCACCGCCGACAGCCTGCACATAGGCAGTCTCGTGCCCCTGCTCGCCCTGCGCCGCTTCCAGCTCGCTGGCCACAGGCCCATCGCCGTGGTGGGCGGTGCCACCGGGCTGATCGGCGATCCCAGCTTCAAGGCACAGGAGCGCAAGCTCAATACCCCCGAGGTGGTCGCCGGCTGGACCGAGAGCCTGCGCCGCCAGGTGAGCCAGTTCATCGACTTCGACCGGGGCGACAGCTCCGCCCTGGTGGTGAACAACCTGGATTGGACCCGGGAGCTCTCCATCCTCGACTTCCTCCGCGACGTGGGCAAGCACTTCTCCGTCAACGCCATGATCCAGAAGGAGTCCGTCAAGCAGCGCATCGAGCGGGAGGGGGAGGGCATCTCCTTCACCGAGTTCACCTATGCCCTGCTCCAGTCCTACGATTTCGCCGAGCTCAACCGCCGCCACCACTGCACCCTGCAGATCGGCGGCAGTGACCAGTGGGGCAATATCACCAGTGGCATCGACCTGACCCGCCGGCTCAACCGCCAGCAGGTGTTCGCCATGACACTGCCCCTGGTCACCAAGGCGGACGGCACCAAGTTCGGCAAGACCGAGAGCGGCACCATCTGGCTGGACGGCAGCAAGACGTCCCCCTACAGCTTTTATCAGTTCTGGCTGAACAGCGCCGACGCGGACGTCTACAAGTTCCTGCGCTACTTTACCTTCCTGCCGGTGGAGGAGATCCTCGAGATCGAACGGGCGGACGCCGAGACCCAGGGCCGCAAGGCTGCCCAGGGTGTGCTGGCCCGGGAGATCACTGCCCTGGTGCACGGCGCGGAGGGGCTCAAGGCCGCCGAGCGGATCACCCAGGCGCTGTTCAGTGGCGCGGCGGAGAGCCTCTCGGAGCAGGACTTTGAATCACTGCGCCTGGACGGCCTGCCCTCCAGCGCCCTCGGTGCCGACGACCTGCAAAAGCCTCTCACCACGCTGTTGGTGGATCAGGGTCTGGCGGCCTCCGGCAAGCAGGTCAAGGATGCCCTCGGGCGCGGCGCCGTGGTCATCAACGGCGCCCCGCGCACCCTGGACGACAATGTCCATACCGCCCGCTGTTTCGACCCCGCCCTGGCCCGCTATGGGCGGTTCTTCCTGGTGCGCCTGGGCAAGAAGAGCTACCACTTGTTTGAGCTGAGCTGAGTTCCACGTTGCACGTGGGTGGCAGCGGCGAGTGCGGAGCTCGAATCAGGCAGCGAGGCAGGTGAGGGTCGGAGCTCAGTCCCGGCCACAGGCCGCCCCCGCTTTTGCGTGAAGCCTGGACCTGAACCCCAGCCACCGCCCTCAGCGATGCCGGTTCCGCCGGTACTGGGTGGGGGAGAGGCCGAGGGTTTTCTTGAACAGCCGCGAAAAATAATACACGTCCTCATACCCCAGGCTCGCCGCCACTTCCTTGATGGATTGGCGGCTGCTGTCCAGCAGGTAGCAGGCCCGCTGCATTTTCATGTTGATGAAGTACTGAATGGGCGATGCGCCGGTCAGGGCCTTGAATTTCTTGGCAAAGTGGTACTTCGATACATTGGCCGCGGCGGCCAGGCTGTCCAGGTCCAGCTGGCCGTGGATATGTTCCTGCATCAGTGCCCGCAGCTGCTCCAGGTTCAGCACCTTGCCGCTCCTCGGCAGTTGCTGGCGGCTGAGCAGGGCGATGTAGCTGAGCAGCGCCTGCAACTGATGGCAGCCCTGGATGAACTCCGCCAACTGGTGGTTTCCCCGCCGCAGGTCGGTGAGGCCGTCGAACACCCGTACCACCCTCGGCTGCACGCCGATGGCGAGCCGTGGCGAGGACAGTTGGGCGTGGCGATGGAAGGGTTCGGCGAGGCGCCCATCGAAGTGCAGCCAGTAGATGGTCCAGGGGTCCTTGGTGTCGGCCTTGTAGGCGTGGGCCTGGTCCCGGGGCAGCAGCACCAGGTCGCCCCCGGCGATGCGGTAGTGGCGGTCGCCCGCCATCAGGGTGCCCTTGCCGCCGATACAGTAAATAAGCAGGTAGTGATCGAGCCGCTGGCGCTGCATGCGGGGGCCGTGGGCGTCGGGGTAGTAGCCCATGGCCACCGGGTAGAGGGCCTCGCTCAAGGGGTGGGATGCCAGCTGCGCGAGCACCGTGGGCGGCACCAGGAAGCGAATGCCGTTGGCGGGGAGCGGCCAGCTGGATGTTATTTGCATGGCAAAAAGCCCGTTGATCAAGGCCCGGCAGCGCCGTTTTGCGCCGAATGACGACAACATAGTCCATCATATCGCCAAGATAATCAATCCAATCGAGTTATGGGCTATGCTTCCATATAGCCCCTTTCTTCACCCATGAACCGCCCGCCAATCGCCCAGCGAGGAGTCGTTAATGTCCCTTGATATCCAAACATCCGTCAATGAAGCCGCCGAGTACGTGCAATCCCTGGTTGCCCGTTCCCGCAAGGCTCAGGCCCAGATCGAAAACTACACCCAGGAGCAGGTGGATGAACTGATCACCGCCATGGTGTGGGCCGTGGCGCGTCCCGAGGTGGCGGAAAAGATCGCCCGCTTCACCGTGGAGGAGACCCAGCTGGGCAACTACGAGGGCAAATACCTGAAGATCTTCCGCAAGACCCGCGCCGCCCTCTACGACATCATCGACGACAGGTCGGTGGGCGTGCTGGAGGAAGACAAGGCCCGCAACATCATCAAGATCGCCAAGCCGGTGGGTGTGATCGGCGCCCTGGTGCCCTGCACCAACCCCGAGGCGACCCCGGTGATCAAGGCCATTTCCGCCGTCAAGGGCCGCAACGCCATCATCGTCGCACCCCACCCCCGCTCCAAGCAGACCAACAAGATGATCTGCGATCTGATGCGGGAGGCCATCAAGGCCTGTGGCGCGCCGGAAGATCTGGTGATCTCCATCGACAACCCCCAGCTCGACACCACCAACGAGCTGATGAAGCAGTGCGACCGCATTCTCGCCACCGGTGGTTCCGCCATGGTGCGCGCCGCCTACTCCAGCGGTACCCCTGCCCTCGGTGTGGGGGTTGGCAACGCGGTGATCACCGTGGACGACACCGCCAACCTCGACGAGGCCGCGGAGAAGATCCGTATCTCCAAGACCCTCGACCTGGCGGCGTCCTGCTCCTCCGATAACTCGGTGCTGGCCTTTGCATCCATTTATGACGAGCTGCTCGCCAGGCTGCAGAAGGAAGGCGGTTACCTCTGCAGCGAGGATGACAAGGCCAAGCTGCAGGGCATCATCTGGGAGGACGGCCACATCTCCTCCCGCATCGTCGCCCAGCCGGCCACCACCCTGGCGGGCATGGCGGGCATCGACCTGCCGGAGGGCAAGACCTTCTTCATCGTGCCGGAAACCGGCGCCGGCCGCGACCATCCCTTCTCCGGCGAGAAGATGTCGGTGGTGATGGCGTTCTACAAGGTCAAGGATCTGGATGAAGCCATCGCCCTGACCAACGCCATCCAGGCCTACCAGGGACAGGGCCACTCCTGTGGCATCTATTCCTACAACGACGACAACATTCTCAAGTATGCCCTCGGCACCAAGACTTCCCGGGTCATGGTCAACCAGCCCCAGGCCCCCTCCAACAGTGGCAACCTGTGGAACGGCATGCGCCAGACCTTCTCCTTGGGCTGTGGCTCCTGGGGTGGCAACAGCACCAACAACAACATCACCTGGCAGGACCTGATCAACGTCACCTGGATCTCCAAGCCCCTGGCGAAAACCAAGGAGCTGCCCGCCGACGAAGTGCTGTTCGCCCGGGCCCTCGACAAGTTCAAATAAACCAACCCAATCCACCGGCCGACCCGATTGCGGGCCGGCCGGTGCGCCATTCACCTCTGACCGAGCAGGACAGCGATGGATTTCAATCTCACAGACGATCAGAAAGCGTTTGCCGAAAGCGCGCGCTCCTTCGCCGAAGGGGTATTCAAACCCAATGCCGCCCAGTGGGACGCGGAGCATATCTTCCCCAAGGATGCCCTCAAGGCAGCCGGTGAGCTCGGCTTCATGGGCATCTACACCCCGGAAGCCGCCGGCGGTCTCGGCCTTGGCCGCCTCGACACCAGCGTCATCGTCGAGGAGCTGGCTCGCGGCTGCACCTCCACCGCGGCATTCCTCACCATCCACAACATGGCCACCAGCATGATCGGCACCTACGGCAAGCCGGGGCTCATCGAGCAGTGGTGCCCCGAGCTGGTGACCGGGGAGAAGCTCGCCTCCTACTGCCTCACCGAGCCCAATGCCGGCTCCGATGCCGCCAACCTGCGCAGCACCGCCCGCGCGGAGGGCGACAACTACATCGTCAACGGCAGCAAGATGTTCATCTCCGGCGCCGGCGACACCGACGTGCTGGTGGTGATGCTGCGCACCGGTGGCCCCGGTGCCAAGGGGATTTCCGCCTTTGCCATCTCCGCCGACGCCCCCGGCATCACCTACGGCAAGAAGGAAGAGAAGATGGGCTGGAACAGCCAGCCCACCCGCACCGTCACCTTCGAGGACGTGGTGGTGCCCGCCGCCAACAGGCTCGGCGAGGAGGGGCAGGGCTTCAAGATCGCCATGCAGGGCCTCGATGGCGGCCGCATCAACATCGCCACCTGCTCCATCGGCACCGCCCAGGCCGCCCTCGACACCGCCGTGGCCTATGTGAAGGACCGCAAGCAGTTCGGCCAGTCCATCGCCGAGTTCCAGAATACCCAGTTCAAGCTGGCGGACATGACCACTAACCTGGTGGCCGCCCGGCAGATGGTGCGCCTCGCCGCCTTCAAGCTGGACAGCAAGGACCCGGACGCCACCACCTACTGCGCCATGGCCAAGCGCTTTGCCACGGATGTCTGCTTCGACATCTGCAACGACGCCCTGCAACTGCACGGCGGCTACGGCTACATCAAGGAGTATCCCCTGGAGCGCCACGTGCGCGACAACCGGGTACATCAGATTCTTGAAGGCACCAACGAAATCATGCGCGTCATCATCGGCCGTCGGCTGCTGATGGACGGCGCCCTGGAGGTAATCAAATGAGCATCAGCCCCACCGAAAAGCTTCTCGTCGAAATCATCGACCACGTCGCACTCATCACCATCAACAATCCCCCGGCCAACACCTGGGATACCGAGAGCCTGCCCGGTCTCAAGGTCATCGTCGAGAAGCTCAACGCCGATCGGAACATCTATGCCCTGGTGATCACCGGATCCGGGGAGAAATTCTTCTCCGCCGGCGCCGACCTCAACATCTTCGCCGATGGCGCCAAGGAGCCAGCGGTGCTGATGTCCGATCACTTTGGCGCGGCCTTCGAGGCGCTGGCGGATTTCCGCGGCGTGTCCATCGCCGCCGTCAACGGCTTCGCCATGGGTGGCGGTCTCGAAGTCGCCCTCGCCTGCGATATCCGCATCGCCGAGGAGCAGGCCCAGATGGCCTTGCCGGAAACCAAGGTGGGCCTCTTGGCCTGTGCCGGCGGCACCCAGCGCCTGTCCTGGCTGGTGGGTGAAGGCTGGGCCAAGCGCATCATCCTCTGCGGCGAGCGGGTGGACGCCAAGACCGCCGAACGCATCGGCCTCGTCGAGGAGGTGGTCGCCAAGGGCGAGGCGAAGGGCAAGGCCCTGGCCCTCGCCGCCCAGGTGGGCAACCAGAGCCCCATCGCCGTGGCCTACAGCAAGGAGCTGATCCACCAGGCCCGCAACGTGGCGATGGAGAAGGCCCTGCCCTACGAGCGCCAGCGGTTTGTCGACCTGTTCGGCACCGAGGACCAGTTGGAGGGGGTCAACGCCTTCCTCGAGAAGCGCAAGCCCCAGTGGAAGAACAAGTAAGGAGCCCGCGATGACGGCAGCACCCGTTCTGTTCAACGAGCTGGCCGCCCAGGGCGGTCAGCGCATCGGCGAGGTGATTCTCAATGTCCCCGCCACCCTCAACTCCCTGACCCTGGAGATGGTGGAGTTGATGCTCGACCAGCTTGCCAGGTGGCGCGACGACGAGGGCCTGGTGGCTGTCGTCATTCGCGGCAGTGGCGAAAAGGCCTTCTGCGCCGGCGGCGATGTGCAGGCCCTGTACAAATCCGCCATCGCAAACCCCGGCGGCCCCTGTGTCGACGCCGAAAATTTCTTCGCCCGGGAGTATCGTCTCGACTACAGCATTCACACCTACCCCAAGCCTCTCATCGGCTGGGGTCACGGTATCGTCATGGGTGGCGGCATGGGGGTGTTCTCCGGCTGCAAGCACCGGGTGGTGACGGAAAGGACCCGCATCGCCATGCCGGAGGTGGGTATCGCCCTGTTCCCCGATGTGGGCGGCAGTTACTTCCTCAATCGCATGCCGGGTCACAGCGGAGCCTTCCTGGCCCTCACCGGCGCGTCGATCAATGCTGCCGACTGCCTCTACGGCGGCCTGGCGGATCACTTCATCACCAACGAGCACTACGACACGGTACTCGCCGCGCTCCAGGTGGCGGAATGGCGTCCCGGTGACAATGCCGCCAACCACGACCGCTGCGGCCAGGTGCTGGCCAGTATCGCCGCGGAGTGCGCCGAGCATCTCCCCGCCGGCAATCTGGAAGCCAACATGGGGGAGATCGAGGTGTTGTTCCGGGATCCCGAACCGCTGGCGGTCATCAAGGCCATTCTCGCCATCGACTCCAGTCACGACTGGATGAACAAGGCCCGGGATGGCCTCGCCTACGGTTCGCCCCTCAACTCCCTGCTGATCTACCAGCAATTACTGCGCACCCGGGGCAAGTCCCTGGCGGAGGTGTTCCAGGCCGAGCTGGTGCTGGTGACCAATATCGCCCGCTTCCGGGAGTTCGCCGAAGGTGTGCGGGCGCTCTTGATCGACAAGGATCGCAAGCCGGACTGGACCTACAAGACCCAGGCGGAAGTCCCCGCCGAGGTGATCGAGAGTTTCTTCCAGGCGCCCTGGGCGGAGAACCCCCTGAGCGACCTTTCCTAACCGTCTGATAAAGGAAAACGACAATGGCAACAATCGCGTTCATAGGCCTTGGCAACATGGGTGGCCCGATGGCCATCAATCTGGTCAAGGCCGGTCACCAGGTCACCGTCTTTGACCTGGTCCCCGCCGCCGTGAAAACCGTCACCGATCTGGGGGCATCGTCCGCCGATACCGCCAATGGGGCCGCCAAGGGTGCCGAGTTTGTCATCACCATGCTCCCCGCCAGCCGTCACGTGGAATCCGTCTACCTGGGAGACAACGGTTTGCTTGCCGCCGTGGATGGTGACGCCGTGGTGGTGGATTGCAGCACCATCGACGCCGGCACCGCCCGCAAGGTGGCCGCCGCTGCCAAGGAGCGGGGCGTGGCAATGATGGACGCTCCGGTGTCCGGTGGTGTCGCCGGGGCCGCTGCGGGTACCCTCTCGTTCATGTGCGGTGGCGACGATGCCACATTCGCCAGGGTCAGGCCGATTCTCGAAGGCATGGGCAAGAACATCTTCCACGCCGGCGGCAATGGTGCGGGCCAGGTGGCCAAGATCTGCAACAACATGCTCCTCTCGGTGCTGATGGTGGGTACCTCGGAGGCCCTCCGCCTCGGGATCGACAACGGCCTCGATCCCAAGCGCCTGTCCGAGATCATGCTTGCCAGCTCCGGTCGCAACTGGACCCTGGAGGTCTACAATCCCGCGCCGGGGGTGATGGAAAAGGCCCCCGCCAGCAACGACTACAAGCCCGGCTTCATGACCGAGCTGATGCTCAAGGACCTGGGGCTTGCCATGGAAACCGCCGTCGCCAGCGGCTCCTCCACCCCCATGGGGGCACTGGCCCGCAGTCTCTACGCGTCCCACAACCGCAAGGGCAACGGGAAACTGGATTTTTCCAGCATCTACCAGTACCTCGCGGAGCAGTGAGACCCAGGGGCGGCACTGTATGCCGCCCCTGCAATTCGAGAAAAACCCCATAAAAACTAGCGTATTGAAAAATTTTTGCGGAAGTTTGTTGACAGTGTTGTGTGAGTCGCTAGAATGCGCGCCTCTGCTGACGGCAACG
>Ga0265293_10003067_pt1 | contig 31840 bp, 25 predicted proteins | sample Munlanlewell138R_FD_192505 | JGI IMG/M metagenome (GOLD analysis project Ga0265293, IMG submission 192505) | Leachate microbial communities from a municipal landfill in Southern Ontario, Canada - Leachate well 138R | ecosystem: Engineered > Solid waste > Landfill > Unclassified | place: Canada... | reverse complement strand
ATAATAGCCATGTGATTTATACTCCTCTCGTGAAGATATTTCCTGGTAGTTATCTTCTTCACGATAAGTATAAATCATTTTGTCGTTTTATACAATATTGGTCTCACATGTATTGTAACATTACAGTTATGAATATAATTTTCAAAAAAAAATATTGATAATCAAATTAATTTGCGTTATAATAATGTGAATGTTTTCGAGGAGGAGTAGATGAAAAAGTTAATTTTAATTTTCATGGTTTTATTTCTTGCTGTCGTTTTTATAGCTTGTGATGATACAAGTGACGATACAAGTGATAGACCAAAATCAATAGATGTTACTATTGAATCAGAAGTTATGGAAGTAGGAGAAGAACAACAATTAACTGCAAAAGTTAATCCTTCAACAGCTTCTCAAGAAGTAGTTTGGTCAACATCAGACGAAAGTGTTTTAGAAATTGCTGATCAAACAGGAAAAGTAAAAGCAGTTGCTGCTGGTGTTGCAGATATTATCGTAACAAGTAAAGCAGATAACCGCTTAAATAGAAAAGTTACAATAGCTGTTAATGTACCGATTGTCTATGATGATCCAGAAAGTATTGTATTCACATCTACAAGAGCTGAAGTAGGTGTAAACTTCTTTATTACTGTAGTTGCGGAAGTGCATCCTCTAACAGCTAAACAAGAAGTTGTTTGGTCTAGTAGTAATGAGAATATTGCAACTGTTAATGAAAATGGAAGAGTTACAGGTCATAGTTTAGGAATTGTAGAAATAACTGCAACTGCTGTAGCTGATACTTCAATATTTGCAGTATATTCTGTAAGTGTTGTTGATCGTGAAGATATTTCTGATACAAACCCTTCAGAAATTATTATCACAGGTGAAAATAATGTAATTGAAGGTCATTCAATATTACTTACTGCAGATGTTCATCCACAAGGTGCATCTTTAACTGTATTTTGGACTAGTGAAGATCCAAGTGTTGCAACAGTTAGTGAAAATGGAACAGTAACTGGTTTAAAACCAGGTGAAACATTTATTATTGCAACAAGTGCTGTTGATACATCAGTTTCAAAAGCATATAAATTCACTGTTAAACCTGAACCATTTAATGAACCAAGACCAGATTTAAAGAATTATACAATTACTGTATTAGCATCTCAAGGTCATGAAGATGAACATGATCCATTCTTAGATACTTATATGGCTGCTGATAAATTAGCAAAACAACAAGCTTGGTTAGAAGTTGAAGATTTATATAATTGTAAGATAGTTGTAACTGAATTCCCTACAACTGCAGCTTGGGGTGGACCAAGAATATCTTGGGTTAATACAAATGCATCCACTAACACTCATACTGCAGATATTATGGTTCTAACAACTGAATGGATTTCTCAATTAGCTAATGGTAATTCAGTTGTCGATGTTACTAAATATTATGAAGATTATGGTAGAAACCAAATGCCAACTGCTATGCGTCAAGCATCAACTTTACATGGAAAAATGTATGCATTACTTAGAAGTGCTCCAGGAAGTATTTATGTTGACCAAGGTTTATTCTATAATGTAAATTTAGTTGAAGAATTAGGCTTAGAATCACCTGCTGCTATATTTAATAGAGGTGAATGGACATTCTCAGAATTTAAAAATTATGCAATTGCTGCTAAGTCAGTAATGAATGAAGAACAATCAGTATTTAGTGGTAAAACATCTCTATACTGGATTGGTATGACAAATGCATCTGGAGTTAAATTGTTAGATACAAATACTCTACAAGTTAATTTCCATAATCAATATGCTCGTCTTGCTGCAACAACTTTAAGAGATATTTATTTATCTGTTGGTTGGGGTACTAACCATTATGATGAATTAGTTGAATCATTTACAGAAGGAAAATCTATTTTCCAATCAGGTGAATATTGGTTTATTCGTGACCCATCCCGTTGGGGCAAAGATATGTGGGGTGAAGGAACTACTAAATTTGGTTATGTTCCATATCCAAGAGCTGATCAAGTAAGTAAAGAAGATACAAGAATTAATGGTGGAGATGGCGAATGTTATATGATGGTAACGGGAGTAGGTTCAAGACCATCCTATGTTACTGAAGCTGCAATTTATCGTGCTTGGAGCGATTTAATAATTAATACAGCTACTATAATGCAAGAAGATCCAAACTTCAATGAAGATATAGCTATGAAGAGAACAGCTGAATTCCAATTAGATGACCCATCATCACTTGATGCAGCTACATTCTTTAAACGCGATAAATTAATTTTCGATCCATCTGTTTATGGTATTGTTAACTATTCTTATATTTCACCACATATCGATAGTGTTGTATTCAATGGTGAAGATTACACTCAAGTTATGGATACACATATTGGTCATTATCGTAGTGAATTAGAAAGATTATATGGATAATATAATTTGGTAAGTTAAATAATGTTATAACTTGGTAACAAATTAAAGATAACTAGAACACATTTCAATTGATATGTGTTCTTTTTTAAAAAAAATATGGTAATATTAGTATATTTGATATATAATTAGGTAAAAGCATAAAGTTTTTTTAAATGAGGATATTTTATGGAAATAAAATTTTCTAAATATCATGGTTTAGGTAATGATTTTATCATAATTGATTATATTAATGATCAATTTGATTATTCCAAACTTGTAAAATCTATATGTGAAAGATATATAGGTCTTGGAGCTGATGGCTTAATCGTTGTTATTAGAGAACCTCTTACTATGATATATTATAATCAAGATGGCAGTCTTGGGACAATGTGCGGCAATGGCTTAAGATGTTTTTGTAAATATGTGACCGATAAAAAATATATTAATGATAATGATTTTTCTGTTTTAACATCATCTGGTATATATAAAGTACAAATGCGTGAAGATTTAGTAAATGTAGAATTCCTTGAAATATCACTAGATCCAAAAAGAATGGGGATTGATACAGAAAAAGATAAATTTTTTAATGAGGTAGTTCTTGATTCTACTTGTTATGCTATCCATTCTGGAACAAGTCATTTAGTTGTTTTTGTAAATGATTTTAAGCAGATTACAGGAGATTATGCGAAAAGTTTGCATGAGTATCCACTATTCACAGAAAAAATAAATGTAAATTTTGTGAAAGTAAAATCTAGAAATGAACTAATAATCAAGACTTATGAAAGAGGAGTAGGGTATACACTTGCTTGTGGAACTGGAGCTATTGCTAGTTTTAAAATTTGTCGAATGTTGGACAAGGTTAATAGTAGGGTAACTGTTGATTATAAAGTGGGGAAATTATTGATTGAAGAAACTGGAGGTAAAATTTCATTTACTGGTCCTGCAATTAAGATTGCTAATGGAGTTTATATTTATGATTAAAATAAGTATTGGTACTAATGTGGTATAATAAAGAAAAAGAAGGAGATAGAAAATGAAAAAACTTACAAAAGTAATGTTACTAATCTTTACTATATTTGCACTTGTTAGTTTTGGCTTAAATACAGTTAGAACTGAAGCAAAATACAATGCAGATTTGGATAGCGTTAATTTATCTAGAAATTTAAGAAACGAAAAAGAAGTCCAAATGAATCTAAGATTAGAGCGTGGTAACTTAGTGGTTGATTATTTAGATAGTTTTTCTAAAGTTAATACACTAGGTCTTGGGGGGTACGATATGTATGGAGTGCTTAATGAGGAAGGTAAAGTACTATACTATATCGCTGATATTTTTGAAGATAGTGCTTATTTAGAGGGCAATCAAAATACAAAAGTTGTTAAAGCGATGATCTATAATAAGTTTGGTTTAGAATTCGATAAAAATAAACCTATGTATTTAGAACTTACATATTATAGTTTAAAAGATGATAATATTTACTCAACTGAAATCCAATTACAAACTTCTGATTTTGCCCTTCTTACAAGAAGTGCTATAAACATTACACTCTCAGATGATGAAATTTCTGATCGCTTGAGAGCTAGTATGAATGCAGAATCTTCATTTAGAGCATATGATTTACCAATATATGATTTAAACAAAGAAGAAGGTTTAGAGTTTAAAACTATGAATATGGGAATTCAAAGTACGACTCATTTCTTCTCGAATGCAAACAGAACTGTTTTCACTTACTCTCATGATTCATATACAAACACTGATGATTTATGGAAAACTTATATTCCTGAAAACTTTAATAATAATATTATTAATGGAAAATATACAGATGACTATATAACAAGATTAGTTCCGAAATATTTATTCTTTGGTGAAGGTGTTCATTCATATATAGGTAAAGAATATGGTTTTTCTGTAAAAACAACAAAAAATAGTAACTATAATTTTACTGTTGATGTATTTTTATTTGATATTAATATAAAAAAACCTCTAGATTATTATATGGACTGGGGTCGTACAACTGTAGAAATTAGACCACAATTTCAATTTAGATATTATGCAAAACAAAAGGGTACAATGTCTAATGCAGAATGGAATAGTCAATTTGATCCGAATCTATCAGAAGTAGTTTATAAACATACAAACTATAATGCACCAAATTATTATTTAAAAGATATTCAAATTAAACTTACCTCTACAAACTATATTTATAAAAACCCTGGTGACCCTGGTTATGAACCTTATGGGGACTATGGTGATCATGTTGCCTACACTGCATATCAATATAGAGGAGAAGGTAAATTGACGGGTAGAACCACTTATAATATTTCTGATTATAGAATTGGTTATGATATGCATGATGTAGCTAATAAGAAAACTAATGATTATTTATTAAGTGGAAATCTTGTAATTGGCCATACAAATTCATATACATATTATACTCATGCTGCAAGTAGAAGTGTATTTACTGATTATTCTGGTGAAATTTACCAAGAAAATTACTTTGATAAACAAGGAAGCCTTGCTTATTTTGGAACTATTGCAAAATCTGTTATACTTAATAAAAGAACAGAAGCTGTTTCAAATAATCCAGATCCCCTACTAATTGGTACTAGAACCTCAAACAATCATATTAAAGCAATGATTGATTATTCTGGAAGAGATATATACACTACAAAAGAAAGCCAAGTTCATATTTCAATTGCTGCTGATTTTGTAAGTGATGATACTTATTATTATTTAATTTTCTTAAAAGGTGGTCAAGTAACTGTTTTAGATACTATGGAAGGATCATACAATTATGGTTCATACCATAGAAAACCATGGGTGGTAAATGCTGCAGGTTCTGCTTTTGAGTTTGAGCACACTATCACAGTTCCCGGAGAAACTATTTATGTAACTTTTTCACCTACAACTGATAGTAAGTTTGCCTTGGAAACGATGGGTAATCTTGATACTACGATGGAACTTTGGAATACATATACAGAAGAATTTGTTGGTTTTGATGATGATAGTGGGGTTGGCCTAAATTCTAAAATTGAATTTAATGGCTATGCATCAGGTGTATTTTCATTTAAAATAAAACTATATGATCCAAATAAAACTGGTACTGTAAAGGTTAGATTAAAACATCTACCTAGTAATACTTTCCATGCTCCAGGAAATTATTTTGGATTAGAAACTGAATTTGAAATGCATGTAGTTAGAATGTATATTCCAAGAGATAGTATTTATCGCTTCAGTTCCCTTGGCTCATATGAAACTGTAATTAGTTTATTTACAGATGATGGAAGATTTTTAATAAGCAGCTTTTCACATCCAAGTCAAGTAGGGCAAAACGGACTCATTGACTGGGAGTTTGAAGGGGGTATATATGTAGTCGTCACGATAACTATGGCTCATTATGTACCTGGATCAGAGATAGGGTTCTATTACCGAGATCTCTACGCATAAATAAAAATAAAAACATGTATAATAAAATATACCCTGTAATATGGACACTTATAAAAAAAGTGTATAAACCATGTTGCAGGGTTTTTGTTATGGTGTATAATAAAATTAGGAGAAGTTAATTATGGGAAAAAATTATTTTACTAAAGAACAAGTTGAAATCTTAAAATCCAACCCTTATGTGAAAAATGTCAGTGAGAAAGCTATAACATATACAGATGAGTTTAAACTAATATTTCTAAATGAATACAAAGTTACCCCATCTCCATCTATGATATTTGAAAAATATGGGTTGTCATCTTCTATCCTTGGCCAAAAACGAATTTCTGAAAGTTCAAAGAGATGGAGAAAACAAGAATTAAGAGATGATGGCATTAAAGATACTAGGAAGATAAACTCTGGTAGACCAACTACAAGAGACTTAACAGCTGAAGAGCAAATTAAGCGTCTAAAAGATCAAAATGAATATCTGAAGCAACAGGTGGAATTCCTATCCCAAATGAAAAGGCTGGAAAAGGAGGTGAAATGGAAAGAATCCCAGCACAAGAAAAATACAAGATAATTCATAAAATGGCCTCAAAAAGAAATTCAAGATTAAATATAAAATACATGTGTGATTTTGCACTAGTATCTAGATCTGGTTATTATAACTTTTTAAAATATTCGAAGAAGGAATCTAAAAAAGAACAAAACTACTCTAAGGACTTTAAATTGATTTTAGATGCATATAATTTTAAACGACGCCACAAAGGCGCTAGGTTGATTAAAATGACACTAGAGAAGCAATATGGATTAATTATGAATCTAAAGAAAATAAGGCGATTAATGGCCAAATTTGGGCTTGTATGCCCAATAAGAAAGGCTAACCCTTATAGAAGAATGGCTAAAGCATTACAAACAAACAATGTTTTTAAAAACACATTAGACCGTAAATTTAAAGAAGGGAATCCTGGAGAAAAGTTTTTAACCGATATTACATATTTATTTTATGGTAAGACAAAAGACAAAGCTTATTTATCAACTATTAAAGATAGTATTACAAATGAGATTGTCGCTTATAAACTTTCCAAATCCTTAGACATTAGCTTTGTTTTAGATACAGTTGATATGTTAATAAATAATTCAAATATCAAAATAACCAAAGATGCTTTTATTCATTCTGATCAGGGTTGCCATTACACTTCTATTGCGTTTCAAAAATTATTAAAAGAATATGGAATAGGTCAATCTATGTCAAGAAGAGGAAACTGTTGGGATAATGCTCCTCAAGAATCCTTCTTTGGACACATGAAGGATGAAATATATTTACGTGATTGTTCATGTTATGAAGAACTTCAAAATGAAATCGATGACTATATTGATTATTACAATAACCATAGATATCAATGGAATCTAAATAGAATGTCTCCAAGTGAATACAGAAATTATTTAATTCATAATATATCTGTATGAAAAAACTAGCTACCTTTTTTGGTAACTAGTTAATTAAAAATTTCAAAAGCTCTCATATACTAAGGGGGACACATTCCCCCTTAAACCCCTTTTTTTCTAATTGTCTATTATTTAGGGTACACTACGTAATGCATTTTATACATGTTTTTATTTTGAACACTATAAATAGCATATCAAATTTAAAATACAATTTTATTATTTTTCCCTTGACAATACTCTATCTTGCTCCTATAATATATAGGTCGGGGGAAATAAATATTGAACGTTATTGATGAAAAAAACATTTCATTTTTTCTGCATGAGATAAGAAGCCCTATAAGTTCATTACTAGGGGTTATTAGTCAGACGAATGTAGATATGAATTCTATTGAAGTTGTGAAAGATTCATTTGATAAAATTAAATCAATTGCATCGTATTTACTATCACTAAGTAACAATTACTTGGAAGTTATGAAATCTGAAAATTCATTTTTTCAATCTGAGGACAAACAGTTTAATTTAAATGATGTTGTTAATTATGTAGTCGATATTGCGAAATTCCAATTTAGTTCTAAAGGAATTAAATTTGAGACAAATTTAGATATGTTTAAAATGCCATTCTTAGGAGATCAAATAAAAATCAAACAAATCCTAATTAATTTGCTTTCAAATGCATTTAAATATACTCCTAATTTCGGAGAGATATATTTTGAATGTAAGCAGGAGTTTTTGGATGTTGATGTAGAAGAAATAACCGTTAAGGTTAAAGATAATGGAATTGGCATGAGTAAGGAGTATTTAAGAAAATTATTTACTCCATATAAAACTGAAAGTAATTTGATTAAACCAAAAGGAACTGGACTTGGTTTATATATTGTTTTAGACAATATTAAAAAATTAAATGGAACAATTAATGTTGATAGTAAAAAAGGCGAAGGTACTTGTTTTACTGCTAAAATTCCATTGAAAATATCAAATATTGAATACGACTTAAGAGGAAAAAAGTATTTAATAATTGATGATTGTAGTATATCGCAAACTATCATAAAAAATTTTTTAGAATCTGCAGGTGCAACTTGTGATCTTGCTAATGATGGTGAAGAGGGTTTGAAGAAGTTTTTTGAGTCTCCTATATTATATTATGAAGCAATAGTAATTGATAAAAAGCTGAAAAACATGAATGGAGATGAGGTAGCTTGTTTGATAAGATCCTCAAGAAGAAAAGATGCTAAAAAGGTTAAAATTATCGCTATTTCCGCAAGCATGTGTAATAGTGATATTAACCATTGTTTGAGTGTAGGTGTAAATGATTATTTACTAAAACCATTATCAAAAGATAGATTATTGCAGTCAATAATTAAATAAACCTATAACAATTGCCTAGTCTGAATGATTAGGCATTTTTGGTAAAATTCGCCAATATTCTTGATTATTATTTTAAATATTTAAAACTATTGATTTATTTAGGTATAAATAGTATAATAAGTATATCTAGTTTGCTATTTACAAGAGCACAAATTAGATATGAAATTTATATGTAAGAAATGAAGGTGTTTGATATGGGCATAAGAGAACAAGTACAGTTAGTTAGAGAATCCTTAAAGGATTACCCTAATGTAGATGTAATTGCTGCTACAAAATATATGGATGTAGAACAGACTAAGGAATTAGTAGAAGCAGGTATAACAAAGTTAGGAGAGAATAGAACTGATTTGTTTTTAGAAAAATATGAGGCTCTAAAGGATAATCCTAATGTAGAGTGGCATTTTTTCGGGATGCTCCAAACAAGAAAAATTAAAGATGTGGTTAACAAAATTCATTGTCTTCACTCTTTAGATAGGATTTCACTAGCTATAGAGTTAGATAAAAAATTAACCGACCCCCTTGATTGTTTCGTTCAAGTGAATATTTCAGAAGAACCAAATAAGCAAGGAATACCAGTTAATAAAGTTAAGACTTTTGTAAAACAATTAGAAAGTTACAAGAAAATTAGAGTTATTGGCCTAATGTGTATAGGTAAACTAACATTTGATGAAGATGTTCTAAGAAAGTCATTTCAAAAAATGAAAAAATTACAAGAAGAGATTGAAAGTCTTAATATTCCTAATGCGCCTTGTCATGAACTATCTATGGGAATGTCGAATGATTACAAGATAGCTGTTGAGTGCGGGGCAACAAAGGTTAGATTAGGGCGAATCTTCTTAGTTTAGGAGATTTTATGGGAATTTTCAAAAGAAAAAGAGAAAAGCTTAATAAAGTAGAATTTACAGAATATAATAATCATAAATCTAAAAGTAAAAAGAGATCTAGTTTACTAACATCTTTTGATAGAATGGAATATAGTATTGTAACTGAGCATTCAAAGGATACTCTTTTAAAGATTTGTGATACTGTTTTATCTGGCAAAGCTGTCCTTGCTAATTTCGATAAAATAGATCCAGAACATGCAAATGAAATGCTTTCGTTTATTTCTGGAGTTGTTTATGCAAAAGAAGGAGAGATTTATAAACTAGATGAGAAACTATTTCTTTTTGGAAGAAAAGAAGAGTTTGAAGACGGTTCATTATATTCATACGTAGAGGATACTAAATAATGTTTTTTAATGGTTATTATACAATCATCGGAATACTATTTATATTGTTAAGAACTTACCAAGGCATAATGGTTCTATCCATATTTATGTCTTGGATACCTAATGCAAGATCAACAAAAATCGGTATATTGGTTGGAAGAGCAAGTAATTGGTATTTAGGTTATTTTAGTAATATTTTAGTATTTGGTGGAATAGATTTTACACCAATGATTGGATTAATTTTATTTGAATATTTAATTACAATGTTATAATTATGGAAAATATTAAAATAGAAAATATAGTTAGAAATGCACATTCTAAGCCTTATCTAACTAAATTTCTCACAATTAAAGAGCAGATTGAATTAGAAAAATTAAGTAAACAATTTAAAGTTTCATTTTCTAATTCATATCCTGATGAAGAAAGAAAGAGGGCGTTTCTATCTGAAAAAGATATGAATATTACGCCTGATTTTAAAATTGCTTATCTAAAAATAATAAGTAAACAAAAACTAGCTCACTCTGATATTTTAGGAGCAGTATTAAGCCTAGGTATTGATAGAGAAGTTATAGGCGACATTTTAATAGATGAGCAGATTATTATTTGCACAGAAGAAATTAGTCTTTTTTTAATTAATAATTTAAATAAAATAAAAAGAAGTATTGTTCAATTGGAAAAAGTTACTAATTTTAATTTTTCTTGGAATAATAATTATGAAGAAAAGCAAATTATATTAACTAGTTTAAGACTGGATGCTATAATAGCAAAAAGTATTAATGTATCTAGAGCTAAAGCTCAAGAACTAATTAATAATAGACTAATTATGGTGAATGGAAATACGGAAATTAAGTGTGATTTATTTTGTATTGAATCCGATATTGTATCCATTAGAAGATTTGGAAGGATTAAAATACTTGATGTCACTAGAAAAACAAAGAAGGATAAATTAGTTTTAAATATTTTGTTAACAAAAATTAAGAAATAATAAAACTTAAAACATAGGAGAATCACATGAGTAAAGATTATAAAGATACACTTTTAATGATGAAAACAGAGTTTTCAATGCGAGCAAATCTTGCAAACAAGGAACCAGAGGTTCAAAAATATTGGGAAGAGATTGATTTATACAATGAAGTCTTAAAAAAGAATAAAGATCACATTCCTTTTATTTTACATGATGGACCTCCTTATGCAAATGGAGATATCCATACAGGCCACGCATTAAATAAGATATTAAAAGACTTTGTTTTACGTTATCGTACAATGAGTGGTTATTATGTACCATATATTCCTGGTTGGGATACACATGGTTTACCAATTGAAGCTGCTCTAACTAAAAAGTCAAAGATAAATCGTAAAACAATGCCTGTTAGTGAATTTAGAAAACTTTGTGAACAATATGCATTAGAGCAAATTGATAAACAAAGAGAACAATTTAAAAGATTAGGTATCTTAGGTGAATGGGATAATCCTTATGTTACTTTAGATAAAAAATATGAAGCTGAACAATTAAGAGTTTTTGCTACTATGGTAGAAAAAGGGTTAATCTTTAAAGGATTAAAACCTGTATTTTGGTCTCCATCTAGTGAATCTGCACTGGCTGAAGCTGAAATTGAATATCATGATAAAGTATCACCTTCAATTTACTTAGCATTTAAAGTAGTTGATGGTAAAAATGTTTTATCAAAAGATTGTGAAGTTGTTATTTGGACAACAACTCCTTGGACAATTCCTGCAAACTTAGCTGTAGCTGTTCATCCCGATTATGAGTATGTTGTTTTAAATACAAATGATAGATATTTACTAGTTGCGAAAGACTTAGTAGAAAAATTTGTAGAAGCAACTGAGATTACAGATTATAAGATTGTTAAAAAAGTTAAAGGACGCGATTTAGAATATACTACATATTCACATCCGTTAAATAATAAAGTATGCCCAATTGTACTTGCTGATTATGTTACATTAGATACTGGTACTGGTTTAGTTCATACTGCACCGGGTCATGGTGAAGATGATTTTAATACTGGTAGAAAATATAATTTAGATGTATTAACAGTAGTAGATGCAAGAGGGATTATGACAGAAGATGCATTAGAATTTGCTAATGTTTTCTATGAAGATGCAAATAAATTAATTGTTGAAAGATTAAATGAAGTTGGTTCATTATTAAAACTTGATTATATTAAGCACTCATACCCACATGATTGGCGAACTCAAAAACCAATTATTTTCCGTGCAACTGCACAATGGTTTGCTTCAATTGATGACTTAAAAGCTGATATGTTAGAAGCTATTAAAACAGTTGATTGGATTCCTACATGGGGTGAAACAAGAATTGCTAATATGGTTAAGGATAGAAAAGAATGGTGTATTTCTCGTCAAAGAGTATGGGGAGTTCCTATTCCAGTATTCTATAATGAAGATGAAACTGAAATTTTAGATAAAGATATAATCTTGCATGTTGCTGATGTTTTTGAAAAACACGGCAGTGATGCTTGGTGGACAATGGATGCAAAAGATTTATTACCAGAAGGTTATACAAATCCCGGAAGTCCGAATGGTGTATTTACTAAAGAAACTGATATTATGGATGTTTGGTTTGATAGTGGTTCATCACATCATGCAGCAGTTGTTACAAGAGGCTTAAATTATCCTGTTGATTTATACTTAGAAGGATCTGACCAATATCGTGGTTGGTTTAACTCAAGTTTATCAACTGGGGTTGCTGTAACTAAAAAAGCACCTTATAAGGCAGTCCTTACTCATGGATTTGTTCTTGATGGTGAAGGACGCAAAATGAGTAAATCACTAGGGAATGCAGTTGATCCTAATTCTTTAATTAGAGAACATGGAGCAGATGTATTAAGACTTTGGGTTGCCAGTGTTGAATTTACTTCAGATGTAAGAATTTCTAAGGATATTATAAAACAAACTTCAGAATCATATCGTAAAATTAGAAATACATTTAGATTCTTACTAGGAAATTTATTTGATTACAATAATGAAACTGATCGCGTTGAATATTCAAATATGAATGAAATTGATCAAGTTATTATTGCTTCCTTAAATTCTGTTATTGAAAAAGTACTACATGCTTATGAAAATTATGAGTTTGATGAAGTTCTACGTTTAATTATGACTTATATGACAAATGATTTATCTAGTTTCTATCTAGATTTCACAAAAGATATTTTATATATTGAAGAAAGTAATAATCATGAAAGACGTAGTATTCAAACAGTATTTTATGATAATCTATATGCATTAGTAAGATTATTAACACCTATTATTCCTCATACTTGTGAGGAAGTGTATCAACACTTAAATGGTAAAAAAGAAAGAAGCGTATATTTAACTACTCTACCAAGAGCAGTTAAAACAGCAAATAGTAATGCTTTATTAACTAAATATGAAAACTTTAAGGAATTAAGGGATGATATCTTAAAAGCATTAGAAGAAGCAAGAAACAATAAAATAATTGGTAAATCATTAGTAAGTAAAGTTGTTATTAAACCAACTGAAAAAACAGCAAAATTAATTAATAGTATAACTGATGATTTAGCAAAAATATTTATCGTTTCTGAGTTTGTTGTTACAAACGAAAATATTCAAGGTAATGAATATCCAAGTGGTATAATTCAAGTTAGCTTAAGAGACGGACATACATGTAGCCGTTGTTGGAAAGTAGTAGATCAATTATCAGAAGATGAATTATGTGACCGTTGTGATAAAATAATAAATAAGTGAGGGATTATTTATGGCAATTAATATACATTTCTTCCGAGATAGTAGTTTAGAAAAATTAGATTTTTCAAAAGTATTAGAGTTTTTTGATAATTATCCAAACTTTAAAACTTATTACACGGATGATGAAGTACAAATTGATTATCGCGATGATGATTTTAAATTTTCGTATCGTTATTTAATAACAAAAAAATCACGTGTTAATAATATTTATAAGTTGAATCCAAGTTATTTGAATGTAAACTTTTATTTAGAGTTACCTGTATTGATTCCATCATTTCTTGTGAAAGAAATTTTGACAATAACACAAAAGATATGCAAACTATTTGATTTAGAAATTTATAATGATTCATTTAACGATGTTCAACCATTTAATCTTGCTGATGTTGTAGTTCTATTTGAAGATAGTAGAAAACAAACAATCGAAGATTACGGAATGCAAGATAAACTACCATTCCAAAAAGATAAATTAGATGAAGTATGTAGATATCAAAGATCCGTAGAAAGTTTAAGAGAATATTATCATAACGAAGTGGAAGTTAATGTTGTTGAACCTATATTAGATAAGATAACTAATGAATATGGTATTTCCACAACTTGGACTGTTGGTACACCGATGGTTTTTCCACCGCATTTATCTTATGTTTATATTAAAGATGAACAGAATTTACCGTTTTTAGTTAGAAGTGCTGACTTCTTTAGTATAGTTGGTAAATACTTAATAGAAATTGTTAATTTTTTACCAGATATGTATATCTTAAAAGCTAAACAAGCTAAATCAGCAAGAAAAACTTTAAATAAATTACGTAAAGTTGCTATAATTGATCAAAACTTTAAATCAATAAGATTGTCTAATTTATTAGACGTTTAGGAGGAAATATTTTGTATAATAAATTAATTGACCACACTTTATTAAAAGCATTTGCTACAAAAGCTGATATAGAAAAATTATGTGAAGAGGCAAAAACTTATTCGTTTAAAAGTGTATGCGTAAATCCTGGATTTGTAAAACTAGCAGCAAAACTTTTAAAAGGCAGTGATGTATTAGTTTGTACTGTAATTGGTTTTCCATTAGGTGCTAATACAACTGAAGTGAAAGTGCACGAAACTCTTGATGCAATTAAAAATGGTGCGGATGAAATTGATATGGTTATTAATATTTCTAAAGCTAAAGACCATGATTTTGACTATATTGAACAAGAAATAGCTGCGGTTAAAAATGCAACAAAAGATAAAACATTAAAAGTTATTATTGAAACATGTTATTTAACTGAAGAAGAAAAAATTGCAGCATGTAAAGTGGCAACAAAGGCTAAAGCTGATTTTGTGAAAACATCAACTGGCTTTGGTACTGGTGGTGCTACATTAGAAGATGTGAGATTAATGAAAGCAAATATTTCTAAAGATATGCAAGTTAAAGCAAGTGGAGGAGTTAGAAGTTTTTCTGATTTAGAAAAATTTATCGAAGCAGGTGCTACAAGAATAGGAACTTCTTCCGGAATAGAACTAGTAAAAGGAGCTCAAAATGTCAACACCTCATATTGAATTAAATGATAAATCAAAAATCGCTAAGACTGTTTTAATGCCAGGAGATCCCCTAAGAGCAAAATTTATAGCTGATACATATTTAGAAAATGTTGAAAAAATTAATACAGTTAGAAATATGTTTGGATATACTGGTACTTATAAAGGAAAAAAAGTAACTGTTATGGGTTCAGGAATGGGTATGCCAAGTATTGGAATTTACTCGTATGAACTATATAATGTTTACGGAGTGGAAAATATAATTAGAGTTGGATCTTGTGGATCTTATTCAAAAGATATTAATATTTACGATGTTATTATTGTAGATAAAGCATATAGCGAATCTTCTTATGCAAAAGTAGCTTTTGGTTATGAAGAACATACACTTCCTGCAAGTGAAGAATTAAATACAAGATTAAACGACTCTGCAAAGAAACTAAATATTCCAGTTTTTAATAAAACAATTCATTCTTCAGATGTGTTTTATAGAGCATATGGAGATGTATTTAAAGATGTAAGAGATAAATTTGGATGTGTTGGAGTTGAAATGGAAAGTTTTGCTTTATTTGCAAATGCTCGTCATTTAGGTAAAAAAGCGGCTTGCATATTAACTGTATCCGATTCTTTAGTTACACATGAAGCGACTAGTCCAAAAGAACGTCAAACATCTTTTAATAAAATGATGGAAATAGCATTAGACGCATGTGTTTAAATAAGTGCCATTTTGTTAATCAAAATGGCTTTTTTATAGTAAAAATGAATAGCAAATTAATTGTTTGTAATAATAATTAATGGAGGAAAAATTATGCAATTTGTTGATTTAGTTAGTAATAATGTAAAAACAACTTTTATAAAAACAAATAAATTTAAAACAATAAGTATTAATGTAGTTTTTTTAGGAGAATTCAGCAAAGAAAATGCAACGAGAAGATCGCTTCTTGCAAGAATGCTGCCTTTTTCTTTAAAGAAATATCCTACTAAAAAAGATATAAATAATAAATTAAATGAACTATATGATATGGGTATGTCTGTTAGTTCATATCCGACTTATAAAACAAATATGACTTCATTTAGTGTTGATTATGTCAAGCCAGAATATATAAACACTGGGGAGAATTTACATGCAGAAGCTATTGCCATCTTGAGGGAATTAATATTTAATCCCAATATTAAAAAAGGTGGATTTAATAAAAAACTATTTAAAGAACAAAAAAACATTTTAAAACAAAATATTATCAATATTTACAATAATAAAAATCGCTATGCAATTAGACAATTATTAAATCATATGGGTAAGGATGAAATTACATCGGTTAGTGCTTTAGGTAATTTGGATGATTTAGAATTAATTGATGAAAAAAATCTTTATAATACATATAAGGATATTATTGAAAGTGAAAAAGCTAGTATTATAGTTATTGGCGATTTTGATGACGATGTAATGCTAGAAAATTTAAAACTACTTGGAGATTTTAAAAATAATGATTTAAATCTTGAAGTAGTCTCTAATGAAGAAAAACAAATAGAAGAAGTTAAAGAATTAGTAGAAAAACAAAATATAAATCAAGCAAAACTTATAATGGGATTTAGAACTAGTGTAAATAGTATTGATGAATTATACCCTGCATCTTTAGTTTTTAATGCAATGTTTGGTGGGACCTTCCAATCTGATTTAATAAGAGTAGTAAGAGAAGAAAATTCCTTAGCTTATACTATAGCTTCACAAGCAATTTCAGATTTAAAATTATTGATTGTAACAGCAGGTATTGATTCTAGTAAATATGAAATGACTAAAAATTTAGTTATTGCTCAATTAAATAATTATAAAAATGGTGAATTAAGTGCTGCAAATATGCGTCTTGCGAAAGAAAGCTTAATAACAGAGTTAATTGAAATTGAAGATAATCAAAATGCTGTTATGAGTTTTTATTTTAAAAACCATTTATATGGTGTAGCTGAAGATGTCGTAGATTTAATAGAAAAAATTAAAAATGTGAGTTTAGATGACATAAAAGCTGTAGCACAGGGGATTAATTTAGATACAGTATTTTTATTAGCAAGTGAGGATTATGATGGTTAAAAATTATCCACTTATTAAAGAAACAAAATATACTCAAACACTTGATAATGGACTAGAAGTTATTATTATACCTAAATCAGGGTATAAAAGAACTTTTGCAGTTTTTGCTACTAAATATGGTTCACTAGTAAATAGATTCGTCCCTTATGGTGAAAAAAACTATATAGATGTACCATTAGGTATTGCTCATTTCTTAGAACATAAAATGTTTGAAATGCCAGATGGAACAGATGCAACTGAATTATTTGCAGATCTTGGCTTAGATTCTAATGCTGCAACAAGTTATAATATGACAGCTTATCTATTTAGTGGAACAAGTAATATAATAAAAGGAATTAATTTATTATTAGACTTTGTACAAACACCTTACTTTACAGATGAATCTATAGAAAGAGAACAAGGAATAATAGACCAAGAATTAAAAATGTATATGGATAACCCAGCTGATAATTTGCAACTTGGTTTGATGGAGAACTTATTTAAATATTATCCGCTAAGATATGATATAGGTGGAACTATAGAGTCAATTAAGGATATAAATAAGGATAATATTACTAAATGTTATAATACATTTTATCACCCATCAAATATGTATTTAATTATTGTTGGTGATATTGAAAGTATTATGGAAACAAAAGAAGCTGCTGTTGAAGGATTATTTGAAGTTATAAAGAATAATCAAGCGAATAAAAAGTTTCCTAAAATTTTAGATATTAAGAAAAATATTCTTGTAGAAGATGAAAATGTAAATAAATTAAGTGGTTCTAAAAAAATGGATATAATGATGGCTAAAACTGCTGTTGGTGTCAAACTTCCATTTGAAAAGTTTTCTAGAAATGAACCGATGTTATTACAATTAAAATTAAAGATTCTGCTTGATGCTACATTTGGGGCTTCAAGTGACACTTTCCAAGACATGCTAGATCAAAACTTAATCAATGGAAATATTTATACCGATGTATATGTTGATGATTTATGTGGTTATATTAAAATTCATGCAAACACACAAAAACCCGAAAAATTTGTTCATTATGTTAGAAAAAAACTCTTAGAATTAAGTAAGTCAAAATTAACAGAAGAAGAGTTTAATCGCTATAAAAAAGCTGTTTTAGGTAATTTTATAAAATCATTAAATTATATTGATAATATTGCCTATACATATTTAGATAATATTATAAAAGACAGTGATGTATTTGAAGTTTTAGAATTACTTCAAGATTTAAATTTGGAAGACATGAAAAAACTAGAAAAATATTTCAAGAAAACTGCAATAAGTGATTATACAATACTACCTAAAAATGAATAAAAATTTTTAGAAAATGAGCTAAAAAAATAACCAAAAAATTATTTAAATTATGCTTTTTGTGCTTTAAAAATAAAATAAGTTTAATTTTATTTGATTATTATTAAATTAAAATTAAATTTTCTCTAGTAAAATTCATTTGAAAAAAATAGAAGATTGCATATTTTTGCGATTTTCTTTTTTTATTTTAATTTAGTATAATGTATCTACCGGTAGAAAAGGAGAGTTGATCAACGAGGTGATGATTGTTAAATAATGTAATTTTAGTTGGTCGTACAGTTGAAGACTTAGAAGTCATAACTACTGATAACGGCCTAAAGACTTGTAAGATGGTACTTGCTTGCCAAAGACCATTTAAAAATCAAGAAACACATGAATATGATACTGATTTCATAACTGTTCAATTATGGCAAGTAGTTGCAGAAATGACATCGCAAAATTGTAAGAAGGGCTCAACTGTAGCAGTAAAGGCCAGACTAGCTACAAGAGTTAATGATGTAAATGGAACTAAGATTAAGATGATCGAAGTTATTGGTGAGAGGGTAATTTATATTAATACAAAAAAAGATTAAAATTAATAATATCCAATGTTAATTTTTTACACAATTCAAATTAATACACGCTTTCTAAGATTTGCATTTTTTAAATGCAAATCTTTCATTTATTTAAAATTTTATAAAACTTTTTTCAAAAAATACTTGCATTATATTTTTGATTTTGATATAATATATAATGCAAATATGAAGTGCAGGTATCGTATAATGGCTATTATGTGGCCTTGCCATGGCTAAGATGCGAGTTCGATCCTCGTTACCTGCTCCATTTTGTAATTAAAAAAAGCAACTCTTTTATATAAGGGTTGCTATTTTAATTTTATAGTTATATTATCTGGTTATATAATAATAGTGTTGCTAGAGTATAGTATATTACAATTGCAATAATATCGATAATAGTAGTTATTAAGGGTCCGCTTGCTGCGGCAGGATCTATTTTTATTTTATAAAAGACTATAGGAATAATTGTTCCAAATAGATTTGCACTTACAATACTAACAGATAATGCAATTGTAATGGTTAGTATTACATCTTTAAATTCTAATGTGGAATTAGAATTATTTAAGACTAAATAAGCAATTAGGATCGAAATAGATGCTATTATAATACCTGTAAATATACCAATTAAAAATTCTTTTAAGATATGAATTGTGATTTTGCTTTTATTGTTTAATTTATCTTTTGCTATTTCACTTATTGTAACAGCTAGGGATTGGGTCCCACAATTTCCTGCTAGACCTAAAATAAGTGGTTGAAAAACAACTAAGATTGATAGGACATCAATTTGAAAAATATAATCAAATCTTGAGATTACAATCGCTATTGCTATATTTAAGAATAAGAGAAGAACTAGCCATGGAAGTCTATTTTTAACCGATAATAGTATTGTATCTGTTGCTTCACCAACATCTGTTACAGCCGCAAACTTAATATAATCATCTTCAGATTCTTCATAGAATGCATCAAGAGCATCATCCATTGTGATAATACCTTTAAGGATACCATACTTTAAAACAGGTAAATTATAAATATCATATTTTTTAATAATACTAGTTACATGCTCTAGGTTGTCATCAATATTTACATGAACAAAATTAGTATCCATAATATCATCAACTTTTGTTGGTGATTTTGTTTTTATTATTTTCTTTAAATCAAGTGTACCGAGTAAATTATTATTTTCATCGACAACAAAACTTGTAGTTATACTTTCTACTTCTGGCGCTCTTGCAACAATTTCTTTCATTATTTTCTTTATATCACTACCTTTTGTAATTGATATAAAATTAGTGTTCATAATTGATCCTGCTGTATTTTCTTCATATGTAGATAATTCAGCAATCTCCTCTTTTTGCTCATCACCTAAGAGTTTAAAAATTGTTGTTTGTTTTTCTTCATCTAATTCTTGGATAACATCAATTGCATCATCTGGCTCCATTGTATTAATAATGGATGCAATTTGTTTATCGCCTAATGGTTCAATAATTGCTAGGGCATCATCACTATCTACATAAGCAATGATTTCTCCGATTTCTTCATCTGTAAACAATGAATGAATTTTAATTAAATCATAATCACTTAAAGCAAGGAACACTTGGGAAAGTTCATATTCATGTAAATCTAGTAATTTGTTTCTTAGTAAAACTAGATCATCAGTTTCAGAAATAAAATCTAATATTTCTTGTAAATTAAAATTAGCCATTTTTAGTACCTCCTATATTACCAAATTAAACAACAATGCAGCTAAAGAAAAATAGATAAGGATTGCTATAATATCATTTAATGTAGTTATTAAAGGACCGCTGCCAACAGCAGGGTTTACTTTTAACTTGGATAGCAATATCGGAAGAATCGCACCAAAGAATGATGAAGTTATAATTGTTATTCCCATAGAAAGTGATACTACAAGAGAAACTAAGAAAATTGAATAACTGGTTTTGTAGATAGTAAGGAATAGGGAACATACAATGAATGCAATAACCATTAGGAATAATGAATTTATTATATTTATTCTTATTTCCTTCTTTAAATGTTTTTTTATTTCTTGTTTATCTATATTACTATCAACTAGTCTTTGAATAGTAACAGCAAGAGACTGTGTTCCTACATTACCAGCCATATCGAATATTAGTGTTTGAAAAAAAACTAAAATTGTAACTTGCTTTATGACTTCTTCAAATAAACCCATTAAGTTTGAAGTTATTACACCTATGAAAAGAAGGATGATTAACCAAGGAAGTCTTTCTAATAATCTTTTTAAAAAACTTTTTTCGCTTAAATTTTCTGTACTTACACCTGCTAAGCCACCATATTTAGTATCTGCGATATCAGAAAATATTTCAAAAGCATCATCACTTGTAATGATTCCAACTAATCTGTTATTATCAGTAACGGGTAAGACATCTAGTGAGTAATTTCTAATTGTCTTAGTAGCAGCTGCTAATGGTTCATTAATATCAATTGATACAATATGATCATCCATTATTTCGTCAACAAGCTTAGGGCTTCTTGCAATTATTAAGTCATTTAAACTAATCTCACCTACTAACTCCCCCTTTTTTGTTACAAAGATTGGATCTATAAATTCAAATTCGTCTGCTTGAGCTACTAGTTTTTTCATAGCTTCTTTCACATCAATCCCTGTTTCTACGCTAATATAGTTTGTAGAGATAATACTACCTACTCTATCTTCTCCAATCTTAGAAATATAGTTTAAATTCTTTTTTGTTTCTTCACTTAAATTATCGATATAAATACTTTTTAATTCATCATCATATATATCATTTAAAATTACTGATACATCATCGATTTCCATATTTTCTAAGATATTACTAACAGTTTTTGGATCCAATTCTTCAAAATAATCAATAGGATTGTTGAGGTAAGAAAATAATAATGCTAATTCATAGCTGTCTAAAGCATTATAGATTTTTTCTCTAGCATTTTTATCTAATTTAGAAAAGAGTATGCTTAAGTCAGCTGGATGAAATGCGAGGCATTTTTCTTTAATAGTTAATAAATTATCTGATTTATAGATATAATTAATTGTATCTTTGATTTTCTTTTTCATGAAAATACCTCCTATTATATTGATTATACCATAACTAAGTAATTTGAAAAACAGATTTTATCAACTTTTAAATCTTTAAAAATTATCTAAAATATGCTATAATAATTTTAAGATAGGATGTGTTATAGATGAAATTACCTAATTATGTTATAACTGCAATTAACCTACTTGAAAGAAATGGCTATGAAGCTTATGTTGTTGGTGGAGCTGTTAGAGATTATTTAATGGGTATGACTCCTCATGACTTTGATTTATCTACAAATGCAACTCCTATTGATGTGAAAAAAGTATTCAAGAGTTATTTTGTAATTGATACAGGAATAAAACATGGAACTGTCTCAGTTATGATAGATAAACATCTCTTAGAAATAACAACCTATCGCTTTGAAGAAGAATATACTGATTATAGAAGACCAAATGAGGTCCACTTTATTAAAAACATAAAAGAAGATCTTATAAGACGTGATTTCACAATCAATGCTATTTGTTTTAATAAAGACATTTTAGATTTAGTTGGTGGAATTAATGATTTAAATTTAAAACTAATAAGAGCTATTGGAGATCCTATAAAGAGATTTACAGAAGACCCTCTAAGGATTTTAAGAGCTCTTAGATTTTCATCAGTACTAGATTTTAAAATTGAAGAAAATACAAAAACAGCAATAATTAAAAACTTCTCATTACTAGAAAAAGTATCAAAAGAAAGAATTAATAGTGAATTTTCAAAAATATTACTTGGAAAAAATTCTAAAAATATATTATTAGAGTATAAAACATTACTAGAAGAATATGTTTTAAGAACCAATATTAATGAGACAAATATTATTGCAAGTACATATTTAGAAAATGATTTAATCTTAAGACTTGCTTGTCTTTTTATTGATTTTGATTATAAGGAAATTGAAGAAAAATTGCTAGCTTTAAAATATCCTAAAAAACATATTAAAAAGATAGTCCTGATTATTGAAAATTATAACCTTGATTTAAATATAGATAAACTTGGTATAATGAAAATATTAAAAAAAGTAGATTATGATATAATTGACCTAATTATAAAAATTAAATATGCGTATTTAAAAGTAGAGAATCAAAATTCTAACATTTTAGATTCTTATGCATATATATATAAGAGTTTAAAATCAAAATATCTCAAACTTAAAGATTTAAAAATTAATGGCAAAGATTTAATTGAGATTGGTTTTAAAGAAGGAATTGAAATTAAATATGTTTTAGAAAAATTATTAGATGAATGTATTAGTGGACTTGAAAATGAATATGAAGTTTTAATTAAAAAAGCAGAGGAATATAGGAACGAGATTTATAAAACTTAAGGGTGATGATTATGGATTTAATGAAAAAACATCAGATAAAGAAAAAGTTATTTGCTTTAGCTGGAATTTTAATTCCACTTTATACATTAACTTTTTCATATAAAGGACCATATGGAGATCTAATCTTAGTAACTTTCTCGCAAATAGGTGCTAGATATGGTGCGATTGAACAATTAATATTATGGGGAATAATGACATCATTATATTATTTTTCCTTTTTATCTTATTTGTTTGCAATGAGTGGTAAAAGTTCAATTACTTTAAAAGCACTTTTAAGTATAACTTGTATTACTTTATTAGTTACTGTATTTTTACCATATGCTCCATCTATGTTTAAGATTACATCCAAATTTCATAATTTTTTGGCTTATATTACAGCTGCTAGTGTTGTAGCTTTACTATTGATTTTTATCATTCAGCTAAAACCAATAGATTCAAAACTATTTTATAAATCATTAGCAACTTATACATTATGTTTATTAATAGTTTTATATTTTTTACTTACATATGGAGTTAGTAGTTTGTTTCAAATTGTTTTAAGTGCCATAATGTGTATATTGATGTTTGTTTTATTATTATATATTGAAAATTCAAAGAAAATTGATATTTATAAAAATCTATATAAAGATTCTCATGAAGACACAATAAATATGGATATTTTCTAATAATGTAGCCTAAATTTGCTTTGTAATTGCTTTAGGTTATATATTTGAATAAATATGTAAGGATTATTTAAAACGATTAGAGAAGGAATTTTGGGTGTTTAAAAATTACTATAATAATTTTTGTTGAGAAAAGAAGAAAATAAGAGTATAATAATTTCGGGGTAATAATGTCTAGATATATAAAAAATAATTTACTATTAATAATTTTAAGTTTCATATTTATTCTTTTAGGAATTGTATGTATATTAATAGATGCATCAAGTATAACATTACTATTTTCAATCCTTGCGCTTATCTATTTAGTAATGATTGGTTCATGGATGATCTATTCTAGTTTTAAGTATAAAACTTACTTGGAAAAGAATGATCTATTTATTAATAAACCATTAGGATATTTAATTCAAGGAATTGTAATGATGCTAGCAGGGATTCTAATTGTAATTTATAATACTTTCCTGACAAAGTTAATCATTGGAATTATTTTAATTATTTTACCTTTAATTACTTTAATTACTCATGAAAATAAAAAAGTTTATTTTAAAAATAATTTTTGGAAGTTTATTGTTGGTTTAATTTTTATATTTGCCATCGATTTAATATTGGAAATAATATTTATTATTATAGGTGTTGGATTTATTCTTTTTGCTTTATTTATTATCTATTTATTAATAATTAATTATAAAGATAAGAATTATCCGAATATAATAACAAAATATGTGATGATGTATATTGTAAAGCGAAATAAAACATATGATGATATAGGAGAATAACTATGGGAAAAATTGATATAGGGATTTACATTTTAATTTTAATTATGATTATAATTGGATTTTCAAAAGGGTTTTTCAAGCAAATTTTATCAACTGCAAATTGGCTAGTTTCGTTAATTCTTGCAATTGTATTTGTGAAACCATTTTCGAATTTAATGGGTAAGACTGCTCTCCAAACAACAATTGATTCTAAAGTAGGAGAATGGATTGCTTCTAAAGGAGGAGCGCTAACTATCCCATATGAACCAAGCAATGGCAATGCGCAAATATCTGAAGCTATTAGTGAAATATTAAAATTACCTAAATTTGTTGCAGACTTAATTGCTGGTGGGCTTGATTTCAATGTTCCTGAAGGAACAACATTAGTTGATATTCTTACACCGGCTATTGGTACTATTATAATGACAGCACTAAGCTTTATTATTTTATTTATTGGTTTACTAATTATATTAAAGATTGTTATAAATTTATTTAATGTTGTATTTGACCGTGGAGTACTGGGTATCTTTAATAAAATTTTAGGTGCTGCACTTGGTTTAGCTAAGGGTTTAATTCTAATTAGTCTTGCAATGTTACTACTTTCAACAATCAGTGGCGTAATTCCTTCACTAAATGAATTCATAATTACAGATTTAAAATTAGGTGAAGAAGGATTTAGTATAGGTAAGTATTTTTATGAAAGTAACCCGTTAATTGCTTTATTTAAAGGATCATTTAGTTTTGATGATATTTTAAATGAACTCAATTTAACAATCCTGCCTATTATTGGTTAAAATTATGACTTAGATAATGTTCTAAGTCTTTTTTTGTTTGCAATGTATGTTTATTGTGCTATAATCTTGATAGACTAATATTAAATAAATAGTTGATTAAATTGTTATATTATAGACTTGATTAAGAGAGGACGATATTATGATAAAACTAAGAAATGTCTCAAAATATTACCATAATGAAGGTATAGTAACATTAGCACTTCACAAAATTAATCTAGATTTTAAAGCTGGAGAATTTGTAGCGATAACTGGTGAAAGTGGAAGTGGGAAATCTACATTATTAAATGTAATAGCTGGAATTGATTCATATGAAGAAGGAGAACTCTTTATTAATGGAGAAGAAACTTCCTATTTTGATGATGATGACTGGGAAAGTTATCGTAAAGATAAAATAGCATTTATATTTCAAAACTATAATTTGATAGATTCATATACGGTTTTGAAAAATGTGGAAGTTGCATTAGTTGTTCAAGGTTTAAGTAAAAAAGAAAGAATTGAAAAAGCAAAAGAAATTATTGATAAGGTTGGTTTAACTGATCACCTAAAGCATCGTGCTTCAAAACTATCAGGAGGGCAAAAGCAAAGACTTGCTATAGCTAGAGCGCTTGCAAAGGAAACTGATATTATTGTTGCGGATGAACCAACAGGAAATTTAGATAGTGTTTCTGGAAAGCAAATAGTTGAGTTGTTAAGCGAAATTGCAAAGCAAAAACTAGTTTTTGTTGTTACACATAATTATGAACAAGTTGCTAATTATGTTTCTAGAAAGATACGCTTATTCGATGGTGAGGTTGTTGAAGACAAGAGTTTAAGAAAAATTAATGATGTAATCTTAAATAAAGAGCAGCCTGTTCAAACAAAAGAATTAACACAGGCATTAAATATCGCAAAGTTTAACTTATTTGGTCAACCAAAAAAGACTAGTTTTATATTTTTAGTATGTTTTGCAATTGTTACATTTATTTTCTTCTTTTATTCATTAATAATTACTAGTCCTTATACAGAAGGGTATTATTATTCTGAACTAAATAATTATCAAGAAAGATTAATTATTAAAAGAAAAGATAAGAAAGATTTAGATGATGAAGATTTTAATTATTTTTATGAACTCCAAAATTCTGGGAAAATAGATAGAATTATTAAAGAAGATAGTGTAATTGATACATTTTTAAGATTAAACCAAAATTCTAGTGAATATTATATATATTTTAGAGGTCAAGTTCAATTTAATATTACTTATACTGAAGATACGTTAATCGGTAGATTTCCAGAAGCAGATGATGAAATACTCTTAAATATCTATTTTAATGATAATGAAGAATCAGATGTAAGAAGAATGCTTAATACTGAAATGGACTTCACTTTTGAACGAGATTATTTTCTTGGAAGTTCAAGTACATATACATTCAAAGTGGTTGGTATTAACAAAAGAACTGTTGATACTAAAGACGGATATGTTGTAACAGATGATACATTTAGAAAAATCCATTTAAAGAACTACTATAACAATCTAGGCTCAACACTACAATTTTTTAATGATTCCGACCAAATCATTGGAATATATGATGTTAGAGTATACGTGGATTATAGCCTTAGTGATAACCAAACAATCTTCAATAATGTAATGTTTGGAGATGATTATTCGTATGTGCTAATAAAAGAAGAATTATTAGATGTAATTAAAAAAGAAGGCGAGGGTTGGGATTTCGCAAGTATCTATTTAAGTGAAGAATTTATAACTAGAGAATTCTCAGTCAAATATAGTCAATATACCCTTAATTTAAAAAATGTAAATGATAGAACATCATTAGAAAAAGAGTTATTAAACAATGGTTATTATGCGTTTTCTCCATTTTATGATGTGAAGGTAGCTGATTATATGGATACATTTAATGCGATTTCAAGTTTGTTTTCATCACTTGGCTTTGTATTTATTGTGTTTATCATATACTTAATTAGTTATTTAATATTTAAGTTGATAATGAACACAAAGATTAAAGATTATACAATTTTAAGAATTATTGGAGCGAGAAAAACTTTAATAAGCTGGGTAATCAGATCTGAATTATTGATATCATTCTTGCTTGCTTATATTGTATTCTTTGTTTTCTATTTCTTTATAAAAGATTATTATCCATTTTTAGTTAATCTTAAAATTCTAGACTATATAGTTGTGTTTTTAATAAATGTAGGTTTATCATTATTGATAGCTAGAAGATTTATTGTGAAACAAATCCAAGCAACTTTATTTACAAATTTAAGAGCGGAGTAGGTGAACATCATGATTGCAATTAAAAATGTTAATAAATATTTTAATAAACGTAAAAGTAATGAAATTCATGTTATTAATAATACAAGTTTAGAATTTCCTGCTAATGGCTTAGTATGTTTATTAGGTGCAAGTGGAAGTGGTAAGACAACGCTTTTAAATGTTGTTGGTGGTTTAGATAAAATCGATAATGGAGAAATTATTTTTAAAGATTACTCTATTAAAAAATATAAATCATCTCAGTGGGATTTTATAAGAAATAGACATTTTGGTTATATATTTCAAAATTATATTTTATTACCTGATTTAACAGTTTATCAAAACCTTGAATTAGTCTTAAAAATATTAAACCTTGATAAGGATGAAATTGACCAAAGAATTGAATATGCACTTGATGCTGTTGGTATGCTTAAGTTCAAAAAAAGAAAACCAACTCAGTTAAGTGGTGGGCAACAACAAAGAATAGCTATCGCAAGAGCTTTAGTTAAAAGTCCTGATGTTGTAATTGCTGATGAACCTACTGGAAACTTAGATGAACGAAATACTACGCAAATAATGAGTATAATCAAAAAAATATCTAAAGAATGTTTAGTTATTTTGGTTACTCATGAAAGAAGATTAGCAGAATTTTATGGTGATAGAATTATTGAGATTGCAGATGGAAAAGTAATAAATGATATTGCAGTTACTTCAACTGGAGAGTTTAAAGAAGTTGATAATAATAATATTTATTTACAGGAATATCAAAAAGAAGAAGCAATTTCTGAAGATTTAAATATAAAATATTTCTATAAAGACATTAAAGAAAAATTAGATTTAAATGTCATTTTTCAAGATAATACATTTTATATTCATTCACCAATAGAAAATATTAAAATAAAATTTTTAGATAAATCCAATGAAATTAAAGTAATAGATTCTAAAAAACCAGTAATTAGTCAAGAACAAATTGATGAATTCGAATATCATATTCCAAAGATCGAACATAAATCAACAAAAAACGAATCAGTAATAAAATTTAAAGATACACTTAAAATGGCATTTAGGCATTTAGGTGGGCTTAGAAGAAGACAAAAATTGTTATTTGCAATTATGTTTTTATCAACGATTATGATTACAATAGGTTTTATAAATTTATTTTCATCGCAACATGTTGATGAAGATGACTTCCTATATTTTAATCGTAACTTAGTAGTTACTGACTTAAATTATGAAACTTTAAGTGACAATCTCGGTCCAGATGACAAGATACTTTATAAACCAGAAGAAGGCAGAGTTACAATGCTAAATAATGGATTTTTTGATCAATCAATGAACAATATAACTATAACTGATTATAATAGCCGTACAGTTTATACAAACTCAATAATTCCATTAGAATATATAGAAAGTCCAAATCTTGTTATAGGTAAACTACCAACTGCTTATGGAGAGGCAGTAATTGATAAAAAGTTAGTTGATAGATTTTTAAAGCTACCATCGATGTCATCAGCAGGAATAAAACATAATGAACAATTTTTAGACCTAACATTTGAGATGTTTAATCATGGGATGGGGCCAGATTTTGATGCTTTTAAAATCGTTGGTATAATCGATAACAATAATCCTAATTTTTATATAAGAGAAATTGATTATATAACAGCATTTATTCCTAGAGGTACATCATTTAATGATAGTGGTATAGTTGGAATAGATGATATTGGAAGTAATTACTACTCTAAAATTAGTGAGACTGGTTTAAATATTTTTGAGATGGAGCAAATATCTGAATTAGGTCCAAATCAAGCTATAGTTGATTCAATATTCTTTGAAAACTTTATAAATAACTCAGGAAGCAATAAGATTACGATTAGTCCAGATAGAGTTATTGAAGTTATAGGATTTGTAACTAGCAGCAATTTTAAATATAAATATTCAGGGGTAATTTATTTAAATGATGAATATATTTATGATTTTTATGATGAATTCTTAGAAAAAACATATTCAAAAAATACTATGTTAGTCTATGCGAAAAACCCTAAAGAATTTATTGATAAGTTTAAAGATTCTCCAAGTACAGTCGAACTTTTATATGATCAAGAATATGAAGCGTTAAAATTACAGGTCATAAATATTGATTTATTCATTTCTTCATTAGTGGTTTTAGGAGCTTCGCTTGTGTTTTTATTCTTCCTAATGCGTTCTAGTATGATGTCAAGAATTTACCAAATTGGTGTATATAGAGCATTAGGGATTGGAAAGTCAAATATATATCGAATATTCTTTACTGAGATTTTGATAATTACTTTAATAACATCAATAATAGGTATTTTTATGGTTAGTGTTGTAGTTAATAAAGTTAATGAGATTGCTGAATTAATTTATTATCCATGGTTCATAGCACCTATTTCCTTACTATTTATAACAATTGTAAATGCAATAGTTGGCTTATTACCAGTTAATACTTTACTTAGATTAACTCCATCACAAATATTAAGTAAATATGATATATAAAAAAGTGTGCAAATTTTTGCACACTTTTAATATCCAATGTAATATCCAATTATTAATAACATAACTGTAATAGCTAAGATTAATAATTGTAGGATAAATGTTTTTTTAAGCCATTTTGTATAAGAAAATCCTGCAATCCCTAGTGCTATTAATAACACCGGATTAGTTGGATAGATTAAATCAGTATATCCATCTCCAAATATAAATGCAAGCAATGCTATATTTTGTGTAATTCCAATTTTATTCGCAAGAATGCTTATAATAGGAACGATTAAAACTACTTTTGCACTAGCTGAACCAATAAAGAATTGGATAAATAAGATAATAGCATAGATGAATAATATCCCTACAATTGGTGATGTATCATTAAGTATATTTGCTAGGTAATAGATAATTGTATCCATTATTCTTGAATCCACTAATATAAACTTAATTGAGCCTGCAAGTAATAATAGAAGGATTGCAGGACTCATAGAGACAAGTCCATCAAAGAACATTCTTAAAGTTCTTTTAAACTCAATATTAATTATTCTTGCACAAATAAAGATACCGAATAGAAAACTTAATGCTAGGATTGGAATTGATAAGCTGTTTTCTGAGATGGGCTTTATAACTGCAGTTAAGAATATAATAAATAAAATTGATATGAATAATCCTAAATAAGTTTTTAATATTTTCGGATCATAATTATTGAAAGTATTTAAATTTAAGGATTTTATTTTTTCTTGATCAGCTTCATAAGTAAATGAACTTGTTGGATCTTTTTCAATTTTTTTTACATGTATTCTTAAGAATACACAAAGAATGAAATACATTAAAACAAAGATAATTATGCGATACCAAATACCATCAAGAACTGTAATTCCCATAGCTTCACTAGCTAGACCTACAGAAAATGGATTTGTAAGAGCGGTTGAGAATCCAAAACCTGCAGCCATTAAACACATTCCAAGTCCAGTAAATGTATCCCAACCAAGTGAAAGTGAGAGAACTATGATTATTGGTAAAAGAGTAATCGATTCTTCAAATATTCCAAATAAAGCACCAAATAACATAAAGAAAAGAATAACTAAATACATTAATTTATATTTTTTGTCTTTATATTTATTAATTAAATAAGAAATTAAGGCACCAATTCCATTTGTTTGTTGCATTACATTAAATGAACCACCCAAAATTAAAATAAAAAGTGAGATAACAATAACTGGAATACCATCACTTTTTGCAAGCAATCTAATTGGTGAGAACAAAAAATGAATAAAATTATAACCTTTTTCTTCATTTGTGAACTGAAAGTTCAAATCCTCATAGATACCTTTTGGAATCAAAAATGTTAGTAGATATGTCATAAACATAAATGAAACAAGGATTATACAAACAGTAATAAATGAACGCTTATTTATTTTTAATATTTTTTCATTATTCATGTAGTTTAGTTTC
>Ga0265293_10003066_pt1 | contig 31846 bp, 23 predicted proteins | sample Munlanlewell138R_FD_192505 | JGI IMG/M metagenome (GOLD analysis project Ga0265293, IMG submission 192505) | Leachate microbial communities from a municipal landfill in Southern Ontario, Canada - Leachate well 138R | ecosystem: Engineered > Solid waste > Landfill > Unclassified | place: Canada... | reverse complement strand
GTTCCTCTTAAGTACGGAAGTACGGGATGACTTAATCGATGTTTCTTCAGCTGCCCTCTCCGTTGAAGGGGTGCGCCTTTCCTACCAAGGAAAGACCCACCTTCAACGCTCGCGAACCGATGGTGTCATCACCCTCAATCAAATAAATGATAACCGTCTCCTCGGTCAGCTTTCTATTAGCGGTGGAGAGGACCAACTCTTTACTGTAGCATTTACCACCCCCCTAGCGCCTCAGGTGGGAGTAAACGCCGACGTTGGGTTAGTCGATTACCGCCTTCTGTACGGAACGGGAGATGTCGACGTATTCGATATCACATACCCCTTTGATGTGCACTTCAACTTATCAACCCTTGAATTTAATATCGAGCAAGAGGAGCACCTCTCGATCCTCGGCTCATTAATTCCAAATCCCGTTATTTCCTTTGATGCCGATTACTTCCGCCTTCCTGTTAACCATACGGCGATCAGCGGCTCAGCGCTCTTTACCTTCCACACCCTTCAAGCGTTTACCTTAGAGAGTGAGCAGCTTTCCCTTCACAACCTCCGAGTCGGAGCAGCTGTGTATAGTGTAGATGCCCAACTCTTCCTCTCCAGTGATGAGCTAATCATTCAAAACGCCCGCTTTACTGATTGGATTCACACCTACAGTGGAAATGCCCACTATCAAGGCTCTCCGCTCTTATCATTGGTGCAAAATCGCTTTATGCAGCCGTACTCCTTTGACCTGTCCATCTTCCGCGCCAATGATCCAATCATCCAATTCACCCTCCTTGGTGAGCAAGACCGCATCTCATCACTCTTTATCACCACCGGGCTCTCTCTTGGCGCGTTTATCCCCGCCTTGGAAGGAACGTACGCTGATGTGAACCTTCTCGGCTTTAGTGACCTTACCGACACAATAACCCTCAGTGGAACAGTGAACCTTCAAAGCGACCGCTTCACCCTCTCCACCAAGGTGGGCTCCTCAGGTCACAACCTTCGCCTCTACGACTCCTTTTTCCGCAGTGGCGAATTCACCTTTACTGGTAATCTCCTTACTATCGAGCATGAAGAAGCGACCTTGTTGGGGTACGTTGAGCACATCCGCCACCTCTCCTACATCGACCAGCTCTCCCATATTGATGTAGAAGCAAGCCTTAATCTTCCCGGGGTAACAAATCTTTTCGCCGTACCAAAGGCAATCCAAACTCTGAGTAAAAGAGTCGGTAGTGGGACAGTGAGCTTTGACGAACCACTGCTACTTGGCGAAGGGGGCTTTAGTGGGGGAGTCCACCACATTGAGAGTGATGGAAAGACCCTAAGCGTCACCGGCTCCTTCCTTACTGGTTCATACGGGTATGAAAGTAAGGTTCTTTCTGCCCGGATTGATCCATCCTTTGGTTTAGGCGGGACGATTACCGCTGATTTTAATCGATCAAGTTTTGGCATTAAAATTGAAGATTTGTACTTTCCCCTCCCTGAATTAAATCGAACGTTCTTAAAGCCCGTCTTTGCCTTCCATGAAGGAGTTGCCAAAGGGACGCTCTTTGTCACCGATTCTTTTGCCGATCCCAAGATCTACGGTCAGCTCACCGTTGATTCGGCTCAGATGGATACGTTCTGGGTCCCCGATGATATTATCTCGATAAAGAACCTCACCGTTTCAATCGATGGAAGTAGGGCGATTAGCCCAACTATTCCCTTCTTTTCAACAAACCAGAAGACTGGGCAGATCACCAAAGGTAGTGCACTACTCTCCGCCCAGCTCGATGGCTTTGGCCTCGATTATTATGAAATAAACGTGCAAACCACCGATGGGCGCATCTTTTTATGGATCCCGATGCTCGGCTTTGACGCCGATGCGAAGCTCTGGGCGGAAGGGGTCTTCAACCTCTGGGGCAAAGGGCTTCAGACGTGGCTCAGTGGTGATCTAACCGTCAGTGATGCAACACTCTCCTTAGGAGTCAGGGGCCTCCCATATTGGTACACCTATGAGAATGGCTCTTCGACGGATTTTACCCTAACCACGGCAAAGGGGGTGAGCTTCCTGTATCCCAATATCGCTAACCCCGTCATCAAGGCGACGATTAGTGAAGGGGAGACGCTTAACTTTACCTACAACCACCTTACCGATGAGATTACGATGGATGGAAACCTCGCCCTCCGTAGTGGGGAGATTTACTACTTCCAAAAGGACTTCTTTATCACCGAAGGATCACTATCACTCCACACTGAATCGTTTGGTGGGGCGTCGAGTGTTCAACCAACGATTAATCTTCGAGCGAAGCTCACCGATTACGATCAAAGTGGTAAGCGCGTTGATATCTTCCTCATCCTCCGTGAGGCGAGCTTTACCGCCCTTAATCCTCAGTTTGAATCACTGCCGGCGAAGGATACCAATGAGATTCTCGAGATCCTCGGCCAAAGCATCCTCCCCTCAGGGGCGTACGGGGAGTTTAACTGGTACTCTGCAGCCTCCCTCGCCGCTGCTGCAACAAACGTTGCTGAGCGCTTAGGCTACATCGATGTCTTCCAAACAAGTGCCCTCACTGAATCGATCCGCCTCTCCCTTGGTCTTGATATGTTCAGCCTCCGCTCAAACATCCTCCAGAACATCCTCCTTGATGCTCTGCCAGGCTCAACGATTGGTACGACGTTCTCCCCGTTGGCTCGCTATTTACACAACACCGTTATCTTCATGGGTAAGTACGTTGGACGGGAGTTATTCCTTCAAGCGTTGATCCACTTAACAGCGACCGATCAGCTGAAAATCCGTAATTCGTTCTTAGCCCCCGACTTGGCATTAAACGTCGAACTCTCGCTGGAATGGTCCAATCCACTCTTGACCTTCTCCCTCTTTACCCAGCCAAACGAGTTGTCGTTTATAGATATTTTGGATACGATGGGCCTGAGTGTAACCAAACGCATCGTTTTTCGTTAAGGTAGGTGAGAGGAAAAAATATGAAGAGCTTTTCGCGAATAATTCTGACTGCAATACTTGTCATTCTCATCGCCAATTCTACGATCGTCGCCGCTGATGAGGAGCCGTGGTACGTTGGCCGACCCATCGCCTCTTTTGTTAATAGCGGCTTGCGAAACGTCAAAGAAAGTGAAATTCTTGACTTACAATATGAGTACCTCCGTAAGCCATTTAGTGACCAGCTCTTTAATGAACTCCAAGCTAAACTCTATAACTTAGAATACTTTTACTACTTCCTCGCAGACGCTGAGCGCGCCGGTGAAGGGGGCAATGAGTTGAGTATTCACCTCACCTTTGAGGAGCTGCCGTACATCCGTCGGGTTGAAGTGGTTGGAAATAGTGGTATTAAAACCAAAGATATCCTCGCCGCCTCGCTCATCCACGACGGCTCATTTCAAGACGATTACTCCCTCCACCTCTCGGTGGCTCTTATTGAGCAACTCTACGCCGAAAAGGGGTACACCAACGCAGTCATTGAGGACTCATTCGATTACGATGAAGCAACGAACAGCGGGGTGATTACCTTTGACATCGAAGAGGGGAGTCAATCGAAGATTGGCGAGATCGCCTTTGAAGGGGTGAACGCCCTTTCTGCTTCAACGCTGACAAAGCAACTCTCCAGTAAGAGCGTCTCACTCTTTAACCCTGGCTATTACAACCCCAATTTAGAGGATGAAGACAAAGCGGCGATTACTCGCTACTACCAAGATCGAGGGTACATCGATGTACGCGTTGGCCAAGCAAGAACTGAAGACATCTCCAGTGAAGATGATAAGTTTACCCGCTTTCGCCTCGTTTATCCGGTGAGTGAAGGCGATCAATGGTACTTCGGTGGGATTGAAGTCAGTGGCAATGAAGTCTTCAGTGATGAGCAATTCCAAAGCTTAATCTCCATGAAGGAAGGGGCGGTCTTAGACATTTCTCGGATCCAAGCCCAAATTGCTACCCTTACTGACTTGTACTGGAATAACGGGTATATCTTCAACGTCATTGACAGTGAAGAGATCCGTAATGAAGCAAATCACACGATCGCCTACCACCTCACGGTGAAGGAAAACCGCCAGGCGATCATTGAAGATGTCCGCATTGAGGGAATCACCCGCTCCAAGCCGTACGTGTTTGAACGAGAGCTTGCCTTTAAGAAAGGGGATACCTTCTCCAAGGATCTCTTAATTCGCTCCGCTCAAAACATCTACAACACCCTCATCGTAACCGATGTGCAGTTTGATATCCTTAACGGCAGTGAAGAAGGATCAGTTATTCCCGTCTTCACCGTCACCGAGGGGAATCAGATGGATCTTCAGTTTGGTGCTACCTTTGGTGGAAACGTTGATGGCTTCCCCGTCAGTGGCTTCCTTCAGTGGTCCAATAAAAACCTTGGTGGTACTGGCCGAGACCTCTCTGTTTCAACGAACATCAGCCCCGACACCCAAACGGTGATGGTCGCCTTCCAAGACGATTGGTTTAAATCCTACCGCTGGGCGAATGGCTTTACCTTCTCTTTTGAACGGAGTGTGAAAGAAAATACGCTGCGCCGCGGAATTGGAAGTGATTACTTCACAACTACTAGTGCTGCAAACACCTTCCCCTTAGGATATAACAGCTACGAGAGCTACCAAGCAGCGAACCAAGCGTACCCTTCAAGTGGGAAGATGATGGAGTACATCCAATACCGCTTCTCCCTTGGGTATAACACTGGTTATACGTGGATGTTTAAACCAGGGGCGCTTTCTCTTGGCGTTGGCCTCTCCATCGGGTTAAACAAAGCCGATTACAATAAAGACATCTACGATCCCTATGAGTGGCTTATTAAGCAGTACGGCGATAAGTGGCAGTTCTCCAACCGCCTTAGCTTCTCCTTCGCCTGGGATGGGCGGGACCTACGGGAGAATACGAGTAAAGGGTATTACATCTCTGAGACGTTCACCTACGCCGGTGGTATTCTTTTCGGTCTCTCGAACTACATGCGAACCTCAACGAGCCTCAGTGGGTATCTCACCCTCTTTAGCTTCGATCTTGAAGAGAAGCCCGCTAACGTCGTCTTAGGGCTTACAACGACTGTTGGGGCGATGCTTCCACAGTTCCACAACCCCAGCACCCCTAATGGTGAAGAGGGGTGGGGATGGCACGATGCAAAGATGGGGGCAACTCGCTATGAGATGCTCTACCTCGATGGGATGAACACCGCCCGTGGTTTCCCAGTGGTCTTTGACCAGGCGTTCCTTTGGGATACCCAACTCTCCGTTTCCTGGCCTCTTGTTCACAACATCCTCTCTGCAGAGGTGTACGCCTCGGCAAGTGGGGTGAGTCAAAATCTTAAGGAAACGATGCCAAACCAACTCGCTTGGTACTTCTCCGCTGGTGGTGGCATTAAGCTGAAAGTCCCAGGCTTCCCCCTTGGACTCTACTTAGTGAAAAACGCCTCCTATATTGATAACACCTTTGCCTTTGATACGAACCACTTCCTCTTTAGGGGGAAAAAGGACACCAGTGGGCTGAAGCTCGTGCTCGCGATTACGACGACGTTATATTGATATGAAGAAAGAGCAAAGAACCGACACCCCGATGATGGCTCAATACCGCTCAATTAAGGCGGAGCATCCGGACTCGGTTCTTTTCTTTCGCCTCGGAGACTTCTACGAGATGTTTGAAGACGATGCGATCGAGGTTTCACGGCTTTTAAACATCACCCTTACCGCCCGAGGGGGAACGCCGATGGCGGGGGTTCCCTACCACGCCGCGAAAAATTACATCAAGCGCCTCTTAGATGCAGGAAAGAAAGTAGCGATTTGTGAGCAAACCCTCACTGGCGAAAAGCTCGCTCAGCGGGAGGTCGTCCAAGTCGTCACCCCAGCAACGGTGATCGAGGAGGACTTCCTTCAAAGTGGAGAGTCGAACTTTCTCATGGCGATTACCATTCAAAAAGGAATAATCACCGCAAGCTACGCTGATGTAGGCTCGGGTACGTTTTACTTAAGAACGATCGAGCACGATTCGCAGTACACTCATTTACTTGCTCTCTTTGAAGAAATCCGTCCCCGTGAGCTCCTAGTCAGTGAGGATGAGTACTTCCTCTTAAAAGAGTTTAAAGAGGCGGTTGATCAAAGCACTGCGATGATCACCAAACTGCCAACCTATCAATTTAATGCAAAGAAAGCGTATGAGGCACTCCTAGAACACTTTGAGGTCCACAACCTCACAAGCTTTGGGATTGAAGATTACGCCCCAACCCTCGGTAGTGCTGGGGCGTTGTTAGGGTATCTGAGGCAAACCGCCCGCTCTTCCTTAGACCAAATCGATTCAATTCGCGTCGTTCACTCCAATGAGTTTCTTCACATTGATGAGCAATCACGAAAATCCTTAGAGCTCTTTACTAACCTCAGTGATGGCTCAAGCCGCTTTACCCTCTTTCGAACGATCGATGCGACGATTACCTCAATGGGAACAAGGAAGCTGAAACATTGGCTCGCCTCCCCATTAGCGCGCAAAGAAGCAATTGCCCATCGCCAAGGGTGGGTCGATTTCCTCTATGAAGACCGCGGGGAGTTAACACGTATCCGCAGTGAGCTCGCAAACGTCTTAGACTTAGAGCGCCTCACATCTAGGGTAATCATGAACCGCCACCTCAGTAAAGACATAGTCGGAATCGGCCAAGCATTAAGGGCGTTCTTCCTGCTTTTTCAAGAAACGTACCAAAGCCTCTTATCAGTAAGCCAAGAGGAACTTGAAAGAGCTCTTGAATTGATGAGCCACATCGAACGCGCATTAAATCCCACTCACCAAGGGAGCTTCGAAGAGGGGAAGGTGATTAACGACTCCTACGACGCTCACCTCGATTCGTTGCGCAAGATAAAAGGGGGAGGCAAAGAGCTATTAAGCACGTACCTTGAAGAAGTCAAACGCCACACCGCGATTCCTACGATTAAACTTGGAAGCAACCGAATCCTTGGTCACTTTCTTGAAGTGAGTAAACTCCACGTCGATAAGATGCCTCAAACGTTTTATCGCAAACAAACCCTCGTCAACGCCGAACGCTTTACCAGCGATGAGCTGATCGAGTTAGAGCGGAAAATTCAAAGCGCCGCCTTCGATGCTGAGCAGTACGAGCGCGCCCTCTATGAAGTGCTCGTTGAAGAGACCCTTGCTTGTCAAAAGATCCTCTTAGCGATCTCAAATTTCCTCAGTGACCTTGACTGCTACCAGAGCCTCGCTCACCGGGCGCACGTATCAAAGTACGTGAAGCCAGAATTTGTCGAGGAAGATTGTTTTATCATTGAAGGGGGGCGCCATCCAGTAGTAGAAGCAAACCTTCCAGCAGGGGAGTTTGTCGCCAATCCCTTGAGCATCCACGAACAAGGAAGTCGGTTCTGCCTCATCACCGGGCCCAATATGGCGGGAAAGTCCACCTACCTTCGTCAAAATGCCCTCATCGTCCTCCTCGCTCAAATCGGATCATACGTTCCAGCAACGAAGGCAACGCTGAGTCTCGTCGATCGGCTCTATTGCCGGGTGGGGGCGAGTGATAACGTCGCCCGGGGGGAATCGACGTTCTTAGTGGAGATGTTAGAAGCAGCGCACATCCTTCGAACTGCGACTTCCGCTTCGTTGGTGATTATCGATGAGCTAGGGCGGGGAACATCAACCCAAGATGGGATGGCGATTGCCTACGCAGTAATGAAGCAGCTGATACTGATGCGCTCGAAAACCCTCTTTGCTACTCACTATCACGAACTTGCTCGCACCGAGGTTCAAGATATTCAGCTCTTAACCCTTGAGGTCTTAGAACAGGGTAAGCAGATACGCTTTCTCAGGCGCGTAATTGATGGGGTAGCGAACTCCTCCTACGGCTTAAATGTTGCGAAAATGGCAGGAATACACAGCCGCGTCTTAAAAGACGCCCAGCGCTTCCAACGCCAACACTTCGCTGAATACGACCTTGCATCGACGCAGATGAACCTCTTTAGTAGTGATCACAGTGAAAACCATTCATCGATGAGCAGTATAGAGGCGCACATTCTTCAACAAATCGAAGAGTTTGCCCTCGAGCACGCAACACCAGTTGATGCCCTCATCTTCCTCAAGGACTTACAAGAGCGCCTGCAAGCAAAGTGAGCATATCCTCCCCATAAGGGGTATGTACTGTTATGAGTGTAATCACCTTTCATCAACAATTCTCTGCCCATCGTGCAAAGAGCTCCTTTTTCACTGCTCCTATGAGTATCTCGGATTTACCAACAAAGACGAGCGCTACAGTTGGGGAGTGTACGAAGGAGTTCTTACTCGCTTATTAACCCGTTATAAGAGTAACAAGGATTACGCCCTGGCGTTTTTCTTAGCTCGCTTACTCTATTCCCTCATAGAGCCGATTAACGCCTCAGCAATTATACCAGTTCCCGCCTCCTACCAAGGCTACCGCCAGCGAGGCTTTGATCACATGGCGCTGTTAAGCAAGATTCTTTGCCGTAAGCTCGCAATCAAAACGATTCCAATCCTAAGGCAAACAAAGAAGGAGATGATTATCAAGATGAACTTCCAAATTCCAAGTGGACCGATCATTCTTCTTGATGATATCTACACCACTGGTAAGACAACCAATCGCTGCATCGAATTACTTACTACCACCTACGGCATTACCCCAATCGTAGTAACGATCGCCACTTCATAGTGCACAGATTGACAACTCAAATAGGCTCGCTATACTTATGAAAGGAGCTACCGGTAACGGTTGTTGACTCCAGTTGACGTAATAATCGCCCACTGTCCATCAAACTTGTAGGGCGATTATTTCTTTTTACGATACTCTGGAATAATTTCCAAAATTAGCCGTAATAACTCTAAAGCAATCATTAAGACTTCAAATAGTGTCATTAGCGTTACCTCCTCAACATAGTCTTGGAGGACCGAATCCCCCAGAATCTCTCGATCTGGAGTCGAACAATCGCTTTCCGTTAAGGGTAGCTCCTGTTACCTATGGAGAATATGTTGCCACTTCGCTTCAAAGTCGTTGAGTTGACACATCTTAGGTATCTCACTATTATACAAACAGGATTTATTGATTATTGGGGGATCGCCGGAAGGCGCATCCCTTTTTTACGGAGAAATGAACGATCTATGCTAAACAGTGGTATTGAAGAAACACCCCTTTTCCTCACCTTTGACCCGTTAATTCAAGCGGTAGGATTGCGCTTAGTTGACATCTCGGTCTTTGAAAGTCGAGGACATGTTGGGGTAAACGTCGTCATCATGTCGACGAGTCGAATTACCACCGTCGATGATTGTGCAACGGTCCATAAAATTGTCGCACCGAAGTTAAACGTCCTCTACGACGACCGCGAGGTGAGCGTTGAGGTTTCAACTCCCGGCTTGCAACGAAATTTAAAAGATGTATATGAGTTTACCCTCTATAAAGGCAAACGCGTACGGATCTACTCAACAATCCTCAAAGGATGGCTCAGTGGCATTATTGGTGACACTGATGAGCATTCTTTAACCCTCAACGATGTATTCGTTGATGATACCCGTGAAAAGATTGAACAGAAAGGCGTTGAGTTTGCTGAGGTTCAAAAAGCAAAACTCGACTACCGATGGGAGGATACACCACATGGCAACTGATATTGGTGATGCAATACGAGCGATGGTCGCCGAAAAGAACATCAGCGAAGAGCTGGTCATTAGCACCATCGAAGATATTCTTCGTGCTGCATTCAAGCGCAAATTTGGCACTGATGAGAACGCGGTCATTCAATTCAGCGAGGATTTTTCCTCTGTTGAGATGGCGAGCCGCCGCCTCGTTGTCGATGACGATAACTGGTATAACGAAGTAACTGAGATTCCGTACTCCGAGGCTCTTGAGCTCCACGAAGGGGCAGCGATCGGGGATGAGCTGTTAATTCCTGTCGACTTGAAAGAGTTCGACCGAATCAGTGTGCAATCAGCAAAGCAGCGCGCCCACCAAAGCTTTAGAGATATCCAGAAAGACACCCTCTACAGTGAATACAAAGCGAAAGAGGGGATGGTCATCATCGGCTACTTCCGCCGCCAACTTCCTAACGGAGATATCTACGTCGACATTGGAAACACTGAAGGCTTACTGCCAAAACGCAACCAATCGAGTAGGGAAAGCTACGAAAGCGGTGATAAGATTAAGTGTTACGTTGAAAAAGTTGAGAAAGCTGAGCGTGGGCTTCGAGTTATTCTCTCCCGCTCCAGCCCAGAGTTGCTCTATCGCCTCTTTGAGGTTGAAGTTCCCGAGATTGCTCAGAACCAAATCGATATCGTGAAGATCGTCCGTGAAGCAGGCTACCGCTCCAAAGTCGCCGTTGCCTCCCGCAACGATGAGATCGATCCCGTCGGCGCGTGTGTCGGGTTGAAGGGAAACCGAATCCAGACTATCATGAGTGAGATTGAAGGAGAGAAGATCGACATCCTGCGGTATGACCCTAATCCGGTCAACTACATCCGCAACGCCCTCTCCCCAGCCCAAGTTCGGGATGTTGTGATCATTGACAAAAACATCTACCACGCTGTCGCAATCGTTGATGAGAGTCAGCTCTCCTTAGCGATCGGTAAGCAAGGGCTCAACGTCCGCTTAGCAAATAAGCTCGTTGACTGGATGATTGATGTAAAGACCCAAGAACAGTTTGAAGAGATGGATATTGCTAAGGAAGCTCGCTACCGCGCTGAATCGATCTTTATGGATGAAGAGGGTCAAGAATACTACGATGCTGAAGAGCTTCCCTTTGATGAACCAGTCTTTAGTGAAGAGGGTAGCGCTGAGTTAGGCATCGATGAAGATGAAATCGCCCTTACTGAACTGCCCCTTGGTGAAGAGCTGATCGCAAAGCTCCACTTCTACGATATTTATACCGTTGAAGAGTTTATTAACATCACCGAAGAGCAGCTTGCGAGCCTTGAGAATCTCTCTGAAGAAGAGTTGATTCAAATTAAGGATATCATTACCGAGCACGTTGACATCGTTGAAGATGATGATGAGGAAGAGATGCAGTACATCTGTCCCTCCTGTGGTGGGGTTATTACCGATGACATGGAAGTCTGTCCCCACTGTGGCACTGGTTTGGCGTTTGAGGAAGAGTAACTCATAGAGGAAAGAATGACGGAAGAGAAAAATAAGCCGAAAATTACCTTGATTAAACAAGTGGTCGCCCCGAATGACCAAGAGCAAGAACAAAAAAGCTCGAGTCCGAAGGAAGGCGAGCAAAAGCCAAAGCCGGCGGAGAAGCGCCGGGTTGTGGTGGTAAAGAAACGCGTTGTGAAGGCAAAGCCCGCAGCGGTAACACCCCCGCCTAAAGCTGAACCAAAAGAGGCGAGTGGGCCAAAGAGTCAAAGTGCTCCTACCTCTAAAACGGTTGTTCGTCGAGAACCTGTTGTCTCCGAGCGCCTCGGTTCATCGCCCCTTCATACGGGGCCAAAGGTGATTCGACCAACGAACTTGCCGCCAGTACCAAACCAAGGTCTTACGATTAATGATACCCCTGAGCGGGCTCCTCGCCCGCCTCAAGGTCAGCAAGGTCGCCGTGTCTATGGAACCGTAGGCGGTAGACCCGCTCGATCCCAAGATGGATCGCGCCCACCGTATCAGGGAGGCCAACGCCCACCGTACCAAGGTGGCCAACGTCCGCCATACCAAGGTGGTCAACGCCCACCGTATCAAGGCGGAGGCCAACGACCTCCCTACCAAGGTGGTGGTCAACGTCAAGGTGGGTATCAAGGCCGTCCTGGCCAAGGTGGAGGCTTTACTCCGCGCCCTGGTCAACGCCCTGGTGGGTTTAGACCCCAAGGCATGGGTAATGGTCCACCACCGCAGGATAACCAACGCGCCCAGAAGAAGACCTTCACCAAACGGCGAGATCAAAACTACAAGCGTCGCAACGCTGAAGAAGAGAAAGAATTCCAGATTCAACGACGGAAGGAGCAAGCCGCTGCAAAGCTCGCATCCGTTCCGAAGTCGATTGATATGATGGAAGTCATTACCGTTGCTGATCTGGCGAAGAAGATGAACCTTAAAGCCGCCGAGATCATCGCAATGCTCTTTAAGATGGGAATGATGGTCACGATCAACCAACAGATTGATTTTGAGACCGCCCAGATTATCTGTAGTGAATTTAACTGTGAAGTACGCCTCGTCTCCCTCTACGATGAAACGATCATCGCCAGTGACGAAGACCAAGAGGAAGAACTCGTTGCCCGCGCTCCAATTGTGACGGTTATGGGTCACGTTGACCACGGTAAAACGAAGCTCCTTGATGCGATCCGCTCAACGCGCGTTGCTGAAGGGGAGTACGGTGGGATCACCCAGCACATCGGTGCATACAAAGTGAACCTTCCCGGTCGGGGAGACGTCGTCTTCCTCGATACCCCTGGTCACTCAGCCTTCAGTATGATGCGTGCCCGTGGTGCTCAACTGACTGACATCGTCATCTTAGTTGTTGCAGCGAATGATGGAGTCATGCCCCAAACCCGCGAGGCGATCGACCACGCTAAGGCTGCTAACGTTCCAATCGTTGTTGCAATTAACAAGATTGACCTTCCTGAAGCAAAACCCGAACGGGTGATGCAGCAGCTCTCCGACCTCGGCCTCATGCCAGAGGAGTGGGGTGGACAGACGCTCTTTGTTCAAATTTCAGCGCTGAAGAAGATTGGTATTGAGGAGCTTCTTGATACAGTTCTCCTTCAAGCGGAGATGCTTGAATTAAAGGCAAACGCCAACTGCCGTGCTGAAGGAAAGATCCTTGAATCCCGCGTTGACCAAGGTCGCGGTATCGTTGCCTCGGTCCTTGTTGAACGAGGTACCCTCCACCAAGGTGATCACTACGTCGCCGGCATTTACGCTGGGCGGGTTCGAGCGATGTTTGACGATACTGGGAAGAAGATCGAGGAAGCTGGTCCATCAACTCCAGTTGAGATTATTGGACTTTCTGATATCCCAGGAGCTGGCGATCCCTTCCAAGTTACTGAAGATGAACGCCAAGCACGTCAAGTTGGAGCGAAGCGCCAAGAGCTTGAACGCGTTGGTGAAAGCCGAAACGTTAAGAAAGTTACCCTTGATACCCTCTACTCGAAGATTCAAGAAGGTGAAATTCAAGACTTCAACGTCATTATTAAAGGTGACGTTCAAGGGTCCGTTGAAGCGCTGCAGCAATCGCTTGAGAAGCTCTCAAATGATGAGATTCGCCTCAACGTCATCCGCGCTAGTGCCGGTGCGATCATCGAAAGCGATGTGACCCTCGCCAGTGCTTCGGATGCCCTAATCATCGGCTTTAACGTTCGACCCACACCGCGGGCGCAGAACCTTGCTGATCAAGAGAAGATTGAGATTCGCAAGTACAACATCATCTACGACGCAATCGATGATATCCGTAGCGCAATGGAAGGTATGTTGACTCCGGAGCTCAGGGAAGTTGAAATTGGGGCTGTGGAAGTTCGTGAGACGTTCAAGGTACCGAAGATCGGCTTAATTGCTGGGTGTATGGTCACTAAGGGTAAAGTCAAGCGTAACAGCTACGTCAAGGTTATCCGTGATAGCGTCCAAATCAGTCCCGAGCGCCTCCGCCTTTCATCGTTGAAGCGCTTTAAGGATGATGCCCGTGAAGTCGTTGAAGGCTTTGAATGTGGTATCGGACTTGAGCACTTCCACGACTTACGAGTCGGCGATATCCTCGAAATCTACGAGCACGAAGAGATTGCTCGAAAGTTAGAGGTCAGTGACCGCGTATGAGTGAGTATGTGAAACAACGCCTTGAGGCGAAAATTGCTGAAGCAATCTCCACCCTCATCATGAAGGGGGAGATTAAAAGCGGGGAGTTATCCACCTTGGTCTCAGTGAGCCGGGTGGAACTTGCCCCAGGCAACAGCAGTGCAACGATCTACATCTCCAGTGTGTTAGACGATGTATCGCTTAACCAAAGTGTTGAAGCGCTCAGAAGGGCGAGTGGGTTTATTCAAAAGCGCCTCGGTTCCTTCTTGAAAACTCGCAACACCCCGGTGTTGACGTTCAAGGCGGATCACTCCCTCGCTGATGGGCATAAGATTAACACCTTGATCGACTCCTTAGTGCACGATGGAACAGACGAGTAGGATTCTCTTACTAAATAAAGAGCCGGGCCAAACAAGCTTTACCTCCCTGAACCACGTAAAGAGAGTGTACGGCAAGAAGGTCGGCCATGCAGGGACCTTGGACAAATTTGCCCAAGGTCTGCTTATTGTCTTAACAGGCGCCTTCACCAAGCTCAATCCAATTTTCTCGAACATGGATAAGACGTACCGAGCCCACATCGCCTTTGGCAGTGAAACAGATACCCTCGATCCCGAAGGGGAGGTGATCGGAGCAGGTGAGCTTCCTTCGTTTGAAACAATCAACGAAGCGATGAACGCCTTCAGTGGTGATATTATGCAAGAGCCGCCAATTTATTCGGCGTTACACGTCGGTGGCAAGCGCGCCAGCGCCCTTGCTCGAAAGGGGAAGGACGTCCAATTACAGAAGCGGCCAGTGCGAATTGATCACTTCACTCCGATCTCCTATGAGCATGGAGTTCTCATCGCCGACGTCGCGGTTTCCAAAGGAACGTACATCCGCTCCCTCGCTCGCGACCTCGGACTTGCGTGTGAAAGTAGAGCGCACCTTATCGCGTTAGTTCGCACCTCAATAGGACCGTTTAGCCTTGAGGAAGCTGAAGAGATTGAAGACCCTCACAATCGTAGTGATGAGTACTTACGGCGCCTCGATTGCGTCGAAGTCGCAGAAATTGAAAATTCTCTTCTTTTTTCCGTAGCTAATGGTCGTTACCCTGATAAATACAGTACAATCAAGGAAGGAAGTGAGTATATTGCGTTTTACAGCAGTGATCACATCCTTCGGGCAGTTGGAAATAAAGAGACCCAACGGCTCATTGCTCAAATAAACCGAGGAGGGGTGTAATGCAAGTCCACGACTTTATGGATTTAAGCCGCACAAAACTCCTGAGCACCATTCCGATGGCGGTCTCGATCGGTGTCTTTGATGGGCTCCACCTTGGCCACACGGCGATTCTTAAACGGGTCAAAGAGATCGCCCAAAAAGAAGGCTTAGAGACGATGGTCATCACCTTTGACCGGAATCCGAAAATGGTAGCGAAAGCGATGGAGTATCACGATCAATTGATCACGAATCGCCAGCGCGACCAAATCCTTAATGAGCTTGGCTTTGACCATTTGACGGTCATTGACTTTTGCCCAGAATTCAGTAAACTCACAGGGGAGGAGTTCCTCGCCCTGATTAGTGGTTTTTGCCACCTCAAGGCGATGGTTGTCGGCGAAGATTTCCGCTGCGGTGTCCTGACGTCATCAGTCAGATCTGTTCAGCTGCAGGAACATCTGAATCGATTGTCACCAGGTGCTTTGGTTGAGATTCCCCCCTTTGTTCGAACACCGAGTGGGGAGATTACCTCTAGTACGTTGGTGCGAAAAAAACTTCTTGAGGGCGCTTTGGACGGAGTTCAAAGTATGCTTGGCCGCCCGTATACCTTGGATGTGGACTCCCTCACCCCCATTTCCATTGAATACGGTCTGCTGTACCGGAGTGAATCCTTCACCCAGTTACTGCCGAAAGAGGGGCTCTATGAAGCCACTCTCTTTACTGCTGACGGAGATGCACGAAATCTCCTTGTCTCAGTGGAAGAGGCAGGTGTTCGCTTGATCACTGAGGTTGATGTGTTGGAAGCCGGTATTATGAGTCTTAGCCTCACTGCTAAGGGGAGTCGTACATGATTACGAAAGAACAGAAAGAAGAGATCATCATCAAGTTTGGTGGTGATGCAAAAAACACTGGGTCAGTGCAGACGCAGATCGCGCTCTTAACTGTCCGGATCAATGATCTTCAAGATCACTTCAAACGCAATCCTAAGGATCACGCCGGCAACCGCGGCTTACTGAAGCTTGTTGGACAACGCCGCCGCTTCCTGAAATACCTCAGAAACAGCGACATTGAAGCGTACCGAACTCTTATTGCCGAACTCGGCTTGAGAAAGTAGGTGATGAGGAATCGATAGCAAGGAGCTCCGATGACACCAGGTCATTGGAGCTTATTTGCGTCAAAGAAGAATAAAGAATGAAAGAAGGAATGAATGCATGAAAAGTACACGTGTAACCGTTCGGATCGGCGACGCCGACTTGGTCTTTGAGACCGGAAAGATCGCTAAACAAGCCAACGGCGCTATTTACGCCTCCTATGAAGGAAGTGCAGTTCTTGCCACAGTATGTTGTGGTCGCGAGCCCAAGGAAGAGCTCGATTACGTTCCCTTAAGCGTCGAATACAATGAAAAGTACTACGCAGCTGGAAAGATTCCTGGTGGCTTTCTCAAGCGCGAAGGCCGACCAAAGGATAAAGAAATCTTAGTCAGCCGCCTTATTGACCGTCCGATGCGCCCCCTCTTTGATAAGGCGTTTGGTCGGGAAATCCAAGTTGTTCCTACCGTTGTTTCCAGCGATATGTCCAACACCCCTGATATTATTGCAATTAACGCTGCCTCCTGTGCAGTGACAATCAGTGATATCCCGTTCAACGGCCCAATCGCCGCTGTGCGCGTAAGCCAAGTTGATGGGTCCTTAGTCGTTAACCCCACCTTCGCTCAGATCGATCGCTCAACACTCGACATCGTTGTTGCGGGAACCCGCGATGGTATTACGATGGTTGAAGGTGGAGCAAAAGAAGTCAGCGAAGAGTTGATGCTTGAAGCGATTGACGCTGCTGTTCCAGTGATTAAGTCAATCGTTGACGCCCAGCTTGAGCTTGCCAAACTCGTTGGTAAAGAAAAGCTCCCAATTCCTGTAGTTGAGAAAGACCTCGCCTTCTTAGAGCCGATCAAAGCGTTTGCTGAGCCGTTGGTCAAAGAAGCGTCCTTTGTAAAGGGCAAGATGGAGCGTCACGCTGCGATTGCCAAAGTCTTAGAAGACACCCTTGAGAAGTTTGCCGACGTCTTAGCAGAAGACGAGAAGCGAGTAGGGGAAGTTAAAGCGCTCTTTGAAGATCTTGAGTACACGATCCTTCGCTCCTCCATCTTAGAGAATGGGGTACGAACCGACGGTCGCTCAACGACCCAGATTCGTCAAATCACCAGTGAAGTTGGATTGCTTCCCCGAACCCATGGATCAGCGCTCTTTACCCGTGGTGAGACGCAGAGCCTCGCAGTTACGACACTTGGAACAACGAGTGATGAGCAGATGTTCGATACGATCGATGGCGAGAAGTCCTACTCCTCGTTCATGCTTCACTACAACTTCCCTCCCTTCAGTGTTGGAGAAACCGGTCGACTTTCAACTGGCCGAAGAGAAATTGGCCACGGTCACCTCGCTCAGCGCGCCTTAGAGGCGATTCTTCCTTCGAAGGAACAATTCCCGTACACGATTCGAGTCGTCAGTGAAATCACTGAATCCAACGGATCTTCCTCGATGGCATCGGTATGTGGTGGAACCCTCTCTTTGATGGATGCTGGTGTTCCTATCTCCAAGCCAGTTGCTGGTATTGCAATGGGTCTTATTACCGAAGGAAGTGATTACTCCAAGTACGTCGTTCTTTCTGACATCCTTGGGGAAGAAGACCACCTTGGGGACATGGACTTTAAAGTTGCTGGATCCAAAGATGGTATTACCGCCTTCCAAATGGATATTAAGATCGCCGGGATTACCCCTCAGATCATGAAAGAAGCGCTTGCTCAAGCAAAAGATGCCCGCCTTCACATCCTCGGTGAGATGGATAAAGCCCTTACTGCTCCTCGAGAAGAGATCAGTGAGTATGCTCCAAAGATTCTTACGATGAAAGTCGATGAAGAAAAGATTGGTGCGATTATCGGAACCGGGGGTAAGACGATTAAAGGCATCGCCAGCCAAAGTGGTGCTGAAGTGAACATCGATGAAGATGGTACGATCACGATCTACGGACGCAACAACACCTCCGCTCAAAAGGCGAAGGAGCTTGTTACTTCGATCATCGAAGAGCCTGAAGTTGGTCGCATCTACCAAGGAACGGTGAAGCGCATCATGGACTTTGGTGCATTCATTGAGATTCTTCCTGGAAAGGAAGGCCTCTGCCACATCTCTAAGCTGGCGCGCACTCGAGTGCAGAACGTCGAAGATGTTCTGAAGCTCGGTCAAGTTGTTCCAGTGAAACTGATGGAAATCGATCGGCAGAACCGCCTCAACCTCTCCTACATCGATGCGATCGATCCGAAGGATGGGAAATGATCGAGATTAAGGTCCTTGCCCTCAAAGCGGGGGCAAGTCTGCCTACCTACGCAACCGAAGGAAGCGCTGGGGCGGACCTCAGAGCGTTCATCGATGAACCAATTGTCATCGAGGTAGGCGAGCGGGTCTTAATTCCAACCGGCATCGCCCTTGAGCTTCCTCACGGCTACGAAGCGCAAGTGCGCCCCCGTAGTGGCTTAGCTGCTAAGGCGGGCGTTACGGTGCTCAATAGCCCCGGGACGATCGACAGTGACTACCGTGGGGAGATTACCGTAATTCTCATTAACCACGGTTCAGAGCCGTTTATCGTTCAACACGGGGAGCGAATTGCCCAACTCATCATCGCCCCGGTAGTTCAGGCTTCCTTTTCTTTTTCCCCTTTGTTAGACTCAACAGAGCGGGGTAGCGGAGGGTTTGGTTCGACGGGGGTGTAACGAATGATGAGCCGAAGATATAGTCTTGTCTATCGCCACGTATCACGAGAGTATGCACTCTCGTTTCTCGTGGCGTTCCTTTTTTTCTTCTTCATCTTCTTCATTAACCAAATTCTCCTCATCGTCCAAAAGATTCTCATCAAACAGATCGACTACCGCTCTGTCTTAAAGGCGATCATCTACTCCATTCCCCAATTCCTTCTCTTTACCTTTCCGTTCTCAAGTTTAACCGCTTCGAGTATGACGCTCGGGGATTTAGGAGAGCACCGAGAAATCCTTGCCCTGCGGTGTAGCGGCATTTCTCCAAGACGGATTTACCTTCCGATTCTCCTTATCTCATTACTCATTACCGGAGCAACATTTTATACTGCCGATTACGTCCTGCCTTATTCGTCAGCCCAATACCGTCAGCTCTACACCTCGTTAATGCAGGAGCTGCCCACCTTAGAGCTCGTTGAAGGGGGGTCGAACACGATTGGCGGAAAAACAATCATCAATAAAGATGTTGATGGAAACACTGTCACTGAGTTAGTCATCTTTGATTCAGCGAGCCGCGGCGAAGGGCAAATTCTCAGTGCCCCAACGGCAACGATTGACCTCTATGATCCGCTTCACTTCGTCTATCTCTTAGAACTCAATCAACCACAAATCCTTCACACCCGCTCAGGAGGTGAGTGGGCCTTAGCAAGCGGTGAACGAGCTGAGCTTTTCCTAGATTTCTCCAAGCAAGTTGGCTCGATCGCAACGGTTCTTCCGAGCCAATTAAGCAGCAAACAGCTGAAAGCGGAGATCAGTCGGTATGAAATCTCCTTAGCAGCTGAAATGGTGCAGTACAAGAAAGACCTCGCCCTCCTTAAAGAGGAGGTGAAAGCGGGACGAAGAAGTAAGGATGAGCTCAAACTCTTTAAGAAAACGCGCCCGATAAACTTTTACGTTCAGTACTACAGCGCTGAGCTTCATAAAAAGTACGCCTTAAGCGCCGCGTGCACGATCCTGCTTTTTTTAACGTTCTCCTTAACGATGATGCGTATCCGTCACGGTAAGCTCATAGGCTTTGGTCTTTCGATGCTCACTGCAGTTGTGTATTGGTATTTGCTCTTCTTCGCCCAGCTGCAAATCTTCTCCCTTCCAATTCCAGCAGCGCTCTTAATCTGGGCCCCGAACATCATCCTTGGGGTGTTAGGAATTGCCTTGCTCCTTGTTTTGAGGCGCACATGAAACTCTATACGCGCTACATCCTCCGATCGACTCTCACCGTTGGCCTCGTCGCCCTCCTGCTCACCACACTCATGCTCATTAGCGTCGATCTCTTCTCCAACCTCGATACCTACCTCTCCAATGAGATTCCTAACGCTATAATCGCCCACTTAACGCTCCTGGGGATCCCTAAGGCGATTACCTTTGCCCTTGCTCCATCCCTGCTCTTCAGTGCAACGTATTTCCTCTCACAAATGCACGCAAACAATGAGTATATCTGTTTTATCGGCAGTGGAATCCGCCCATTAAAGATTATTACTCCAATGCTGCTTATCGGCATTTTATTCTCAATCGTACAGTTTGGTGTTGCTGAGTACATCCACATCCCCCTTGCCAAAGAACGTCTCGTCTTAGAAGAGGAGCTCTTTGGCCAACGAACAACCCAAGATAACCGTAATACGACGGTCCACGACCCCGAGGGACACTACGTTCTCTTTGCCCGGCATTTTCGTGCCCAAGATAACCAACTAAGAGAAGTCCTCATTCTCCTTTTTGACGAAAAGGGTAGGGTTACTGACCGCCTTGATGCTCAAAGTGGAGTTTACGACCAAGCAAAGGAGTATTGGGTATTTTCTACTGTCACCAAAGCAGAGGTGGGAAGTAACGTAACGACAACAAAAATTCCTACCTACGAGAATCCAAGAATTAACCTCGATCCTTCGTACTTTAAAAGCTCTGGTGGGGATATCGAGTACATGGACTTACAAACAGCGAGCACGTACTTACGCTGGATGAAGGCAATTGACCCAGCTCGCTACACCCCCTTAGCAGCGGACTTTGCAAAGCGAATCCTCGATGCGCTGAATCCCTTAGTCCTCATCTTTATCGCTGTGACGATTCGCTACGCCTTAAAGAAAAACATCCTCCTCTTTGCATTAATTACCAGTCTCATCGTCGCGGTAGTCTATTATGTGGTTCAAATGGTGACGATGATCGCCGCGCGCCAAGGGGCGATGAGCCCAATCTGGGCTATGGTAATTCCCGCTCTTGTGATAGTATTGCTCGCAGCGCTCCAGCGCCTTATTTCAAAGCAGGGAAACGCATGACAATCTTTAAAACCACCCATCAGGATACCACCTCAAACGCCCGCTTAGGCTTATTATCACTCGGTCATGGAGTTGTCCAAACTCCTGTCTTTATGCCAGTGGGAACAGCTGGTACCGTTAAAGGGATCCACCACGAGGATGTTGCTCGAATCGGGTATAACCTCATCTTAGGAAACACCTACCACCTCTACCTTCGCCCTGGCCTAGAAGTGCTTCAACACTACGGTGGCCTTCATAATTTTTCAGCGTGGGATCATAATCTTTTAACCGATAGTGGAGGTTTCCAAGTCTTTAGTCTCTCGGGCCTGAGAAAGATTGAAGAAAAAGGTGTTGCCTTTCAAAGTCACATCGATGGATCACGCCACCTCTTTACCCCAGAAAGTGTTGTCGATACCCAGGCGATTATCGGCAGTGATATCGCGATGTGTCTTGATGTGTGTACGCCCCCAGAGATCTCCTACAAAGCGGCAAAAGAAGCGATGGAGCTTACCCACCGCTGGGCGAGGCGGGCGCTGACTCATCGGAATAACCACGAGACGATGAAGGGCAATCTCTTTGGAATCGTTCAAGGAAATTTCTACGAAGATTTACGCAAAGAATCGGCTGAGTTCTTCAATGAGCTGGACTTTCCCGGTCTTGCCATCGGCGGCTTAAGTGTCGGGGAGACGAAAGAAGAGTTCATCCACTTCCTTGCCCACACCGCCCAATACGTTACGAAAGAAAAGCCCCGCTACGTGATGGGGATCGGCTCGCCCGATTACATCCTTGAAGCAGTAGAGCAGGGCATTGATATGTTCGACTGCGTCCTTGCTACCCGCATGGCGCGCAACGGCGCCCTCTTTAGTGATGATGGGATTTTGGTGATGAAGAAGGCACAGTTTAAGTTTGATGATGGGCCGATCGAAGAAGGGTGTACGTGTAGGGCGTGTACTCAGTACAGCCGAGGGTACGTCCATCACCTCATTAAAGCAAAGGAGATGCTTGGGGGAATGTTGGCCACCGAGCATAATTTAACGTACTTCTACCGGCTTATGGAAAAGATCCGGTTTGCGATCGCAAACAATGAGTTTGCCTCTTTTAAGCGAGCGTACCTTGAGCGATTCTACCGAACAAAATAAACACAGTAAGATCGTTATGATCTGTACCCTCGCCAGTCGCCTCCTAGGGATTGTACGCTCCCGGGTGCTTGCTACAATCTTTGGAGCAACGGGGGTAGGGGATGTGATCAACTTCACCTTCAACATCCCCAATAGCTTTCGCAAGCTCTTCGCCGAAGGAGCATTAAACTCCGCCCTTATCCCTTCCTTCAGTCAACTCTTAGCAGAAAACAAGAAACAAGAAGCCCAAAAACTCTTTGGTCTGTTAATCACGTACCAAACCCTCCTCTTTCTTCCCGTAACGATTCTCTCCTACTTTTATGGGCCAAGATTAATCGCCTTCTTAAGTGACTTCAACACAGACCAAATCAGCTTAGCAGCAAATCTTTTACCATTCTTCATCGCCTACCTGGCAACAATTAGCCTCAGTGCCACTTTCAGCGGCCTCCTCCAACTTCACAAGCAATTCTTCCACGCCTTCTTTAGTCCGCTTTTCTACTCGATCGTTGTTATCACCGTGGTACTCACGACATCCTCAACGCTGGGACCAATGAGTGTGGCGTATGCAACTATTGGTGGTGGTGCCCTCCAAGCGGCGTACGCGTATATAACCTTACGAACGCAAGGGTATCGATTAATTCCAACATTTAATCCAAAGGGAACAATCTTTGGCCCGACGATGAACGCGTGGGGCCTCGTGTCTATTGGAATGGGGATGCAGATTATCACCCAGATGGTCAGCTACTACCTCGCCTCCACCTTAGGCGAGGGGAGTGTCACCGCCTTTGCTAATTCCTTGATTTTTTATCAGACTCCGTACGGGATCAACTTTAATGCAATTGCTGCGGTGAGCCTTCCTGCGCTCTCCTTGGCGTTTGCCCAAGGAGATGACAACCAACTCAAAGATCACACCCGGACGTCCCTAGTAAAGCTCACGTCGCTCCTATTGCCCAGCACGATCATCATCTTCGCCTTCAGGATAGAAATCGTCACCGTTATTCTCCAAGGTGGTAAATTCACCCACGCTGATTCACTCCAAACAGCAAGGGTCCTTGGGCCGTATCTGCTCTTTATGACAACTACTGCCTATTACTCACTACTGCTTCGCCTCGGCTTTGCCACCAAGCGCTTCTGGGCGATGACCATCATCCAGATTATCCAAAACCTCATTGACATCGTCTTAATGATTATCCTAATCAACCTAGACGTTGGAATCCAAGCGCTCTCAATTGCCAATGGTGTCTCCTACCTCCTCTCCCTCATACCCCTTACAATCGCCCTAAAAGAAGACTATCAACCGATCACCGATACAAAACTCTACAACCAAATAGGAAAGATCATCCTCGCCAACATCCCAATCCTCATCGCCATGATTATCTACAAACTCCTCGCCCCAGTGTGGTACCAAGATGGATCTACCCTAAAGAATCTCTTACTCCTCATCACCCTAGGAGGAGCCTCAATCCTAATCTGGCTCTACTCCTACAAGCTTAATAAGATTGAGTTCTTTGATTTGTTTCGAAGGAAAAATTCTTAATTAGAGAGATCATGGGCTGTTCCACCGGTTTCTTCCATTGAACTTGCTATCATTCATAAACCTGTAACGTTGACAATGGATGGTGGTGGTCTATAATCAAAGTAGGAGTTGCCAGTTACGGCTGTCTGACTCCAGCTAACGATATTAATCGCCCGCTGTTTGTTAGACGAGGGGGCGATTATTTTTCTTCTCGGGTATTAGGACGATAGTCCAAATACAAGCGTAGTAACGCTATTAGAATCTTTACGATTTCATATGTCGTCATACGCACTACCTCCTTACTTTAGTCTTGGAGGTAAGAGCCTCCAGAGTCTTTCGATCTGGAGTCAAAACAATCGCATACCGCTTCGGCAACTCCTACACCCTATATGGGGAGGATTTTGCCGCTTCGCTTCAGGATTGTTGGTAAAAAATACTTGTTTCTCTTACTTTGCTACCTTTTTAAACACCAATCGCTCCCTCTCGGGAGCGATTAGTTGATTGCATGAGGTTTTAATTAGAACTTAATCTTCTCGATCTTCTGGACGGTGAAATCGTATGCTTGCTCGTTGATTGAAAAAGTAAAGCGTTCGCCTTTTTCGTGGTTAACGAGTTCTCGGCCGAAGGGGGCAGAGATGTTGATGATGTTCTCATTGGGGTTGGATTCCCATGGTCCCATGATCGTGTAGGTAACTTCTTCGCCCTTGAGGTTGTCCATCAAGGTGACTTTGGTTCCAAAGCCGACCTTTGAGTCATCAACCATGTCGGGGGTGATTACCGTTGCTCGATCAAGCTCTTCGGCGAGTCGGCGAAGGTTGTTGGATACAAGGTTTTGCTTTTCTTTGCCGTACTTGTATTCGCTGTTCTCCCTCAGATCGCCCATCTCGCGAGCGGCACCAATCTCTTTGGCGATCTCTGGCAGCTCAACGTGTTGGATATACTCGATCTCTTTCTTCTTTGCATCTAAAGATGCAGCGGTGCAGAAGAGCCCAGTGGGAACAAATGCTTCGCGTTGGGTGGGCGGTGCTTCATCGAAAAACTTGAAGGAGGGGAACTTCACGCTAATGGCGTGCTTCACCTCAATCTTCTTTCCACCAGGAAGGTCAAAGACGTTGGCAACGAGGGAGTAGATCCTCTGGGCGGTTTCTTCATCGCCGCTTTCAATGCATGAAAATATTTTCTTGTCATCAAAAATCAACGCCATTAACGCCTTGGAGTTCTTGCGGTTCTCTTGGCTATCGCGCTTTGCATCAATGTAGCGGTTTACCGTATCAAGAAGTTGGAGCTGGATGTAAAGGAGTTGCTCGGTTGTGTATCCGCTCTTCGCCCATACCTTTTGATCTCCGCTCTTTAAGAGGTAGATCAGTGTTGCAGCTTTTTCCTTAAAGTTCTCCACAGCATCCTTGTAGAGCTTTAAGAGATCAGCGTTCTTCTTGTGCTGGCGGTACATCTCAGGGATATACGACGTTAAGTAGCCTGGGAAGATCTCCATTAACACACTTGGCCAATTGGATACTTCAGCGACGACGTGGTCGATAAAGGATTTCTTTAACTCCGAGTCTTTAATCGGGGCAAAGACATCATAGACGTCGGCTGCTCGCTCAAAGAGGTCGAGGAAGCCAAACGCTTCAGGAAGATCAATGAAGTGCATCCCTTGCTTATGGACAAGCTCTTCTAACAGGAGGTATGACGCCATAATCGCATCAGTAGTGACGACGATCGGCTTTAAAATACCGTTCTCTTCAAAGAAGAACTCACTGTAGAAGCGAACCATCTCTTGGAAGTAGTCACTTTCGACATCGCCTTTACTCGCAATAAATTCTCGTAGGCGTTTTACCTTATCGTAGAACTCTCGTTCACTCCGGAAGATTGATAGTTGCTTCTCTTCGTAACTGATCGGGGTTGAGCGAAGTAGGTAGACATCACTGTCGGTAGGGGAGAGATCAAAGAGGGGGTTAGTCATTAACTCCTTCTTTGCTTGGTTCATCCAACTCGTCCACTCTTTTGCCTCTAAAATAGACGGAACAAGTTCGGCTTTCATCTCCCGTAAGCTCGACTGGCCTCCATTACTCGCCATCAGAATGTTTAACGTCCAAGGTACGTCGCTTTTGACCTTATCGTGGAGCTTCTGCTTGGGCAGGGCACTCTTTAAGACCCAGATGTGACTCTTTGGCAGAGCCTGGAGGCTCTTAAATGCCATATTCGTCGAGAGGCGTGATCCCTTCGTTGTCGATTGTCCCGCGAAATCAACGATTACGTCGGTTTCATCAATGGAACGGATTCGACCGATACGACCAGTTGAGTTCTGGAAAACAAAGGTACCTTTATCGAACGCGATGTTTGTTTCGAAGTCTTCGATCGATAGCAGTACATCACGGGCGATCATACCAACAAGGGCGGATGACTCTAAGCAGCTCTCTAAGCGGGAGTGATCTTTGTACTTAAGACGGTAGTTCTTAATCAATTGATCACGGGCGATCGCATCATCCCGATCAAGGGTGAGAATCCGCTTTTGGATCTCAATCATCTGATCTACATTCGCCTTGCACGCCTCGGCGGTATCGCGAAGGATTGCAACCGCTGATGAGTTACTCGTCAAGGAGATTTGCTCTGCAAGGTTAAGCGAATAATCATACTGGGCGGGATCGAGGGTAATGACTTGGGCATGGAGCTGACGAATTGGAGTAAAGTCCTTCCGCTTTAAGAGGCGGTTAATCGTCTTCTTAAAGTATCCAATCGCTTTTTCATTCTTTCCCGCCTCAAGGGCGTACGTCCCAAGCTGCTTGAGGATATCAACCTCTTCATAATCAACACTGACTAAGCGTTCCCACAGCTCGATCTTCTTCCCCTGCTTATTCGTCGCATCGTACGCGTGGGCAAGAAGGCGCAGAGCGTGGCGGTTTTCACCTTTAGCTAATACTTTCTGGGCGAGAAACTCAACAATGTTCCATCGCTTATGCTCACTGAAGAGCTCAATTAAATTGAGGAGAGGGAGGAAGTTTTCAGCACCTTTACGCTGAATGGAGATAATTCCGTTGATGTAGTGAGCAACAACGGAGTTCTTTTCTCGCTCGCGGATGTGTTTTTCACACATATCTCGTGCTTCAATCTTTTGCTCGTCGTCTAAATGTTCAATTAAGCCGTCAAATGTTTCAAAATTAGCCACCGTAAAGGCGGAAACCGAGGCTCTGGTCCATTGTTCTTCTTTTAGTACTTGTTCAATATCTTGGATTCCCATATTTGCCTCCGAAAAAAAATATGCCTTCGTATAAGACAAAACGAAACCGGGCAGACATTGGTCTTTGCCTGCTCGGGTTCGACACTAATTCTTATCTCTGAGCTTTAGTATACACAAAATATACATATTTAGCAATTGTTTTGTAAAAGAGCGGATGATTCTTTTACCCACCAAATGTTGCATAAGGGTCCTCTTCTTGGTATAAAGGGAGTATGAATACACCGTCATTACTAATCGCCCCGAGCATGCTCGCAAGTGACTTTGCCAACGGCGCACGGGAGGTCGCTTCGATTAAAGAAAACGGAGCGGATTGGGTTCACCTCGATGTAATGGATGGCGCCTTTGTCCCAAATATTAGTTTTGGTCCCCCGATTATCAAAAGCCTCCGCAAGCACAGTGACTTAATCTTTGATACCCACCTCATGATTGAGCGCCCCGAGCGCTACGTCGTTGATTTCATTAACGCTGGCAGTGATTACGTCACCGTTCATTACGAGGGTAATATACACCTCGACCGAACCCTAAACCTCATTAAAGAGCATGGGGCAAAAGCAGGGGTGACAATCGTCCCGTCAACACCAGTCTCCTTATTAAGCGAAATCCTTCACCTCGCAGATTTAGTCTTAGTGATGAGCGTGAACCCAGGCTTTGGGGGTCAAGCGATGATTCCTTCTACGCTGAAGAAAATCACCCAATTAAAAGAGCTGCGAGGTGAACATAATTACTCGTATTTGATCAGCGTTGATGGGGGAGTGAACCTTGAAACTGCCGAAGCTGTACGCAACGCTGGGGCGGATGTTGCTGTTACTGGCAGTGCATTCTTTGGCGCTAGTGACCGCGCCCGTTTTGTCCAAGAAATGAAGGGCAGGGCGTGAGAGCAGTAATTCAGCGGGTGTACGATGCGTCAGTCACCGTCGATACAACAGTAGTTGGTTCAATAGATACGGGCCTTCTTGTCTATCTAGGGGTAGGTAAGGGTGACAGTGTTGAGCAATTGAAGTGGCTCTGCGAAAAGATTCCAAAGATTCGCTGTTTTCGCGATGAGAATGGGAAGATGAACCTTGATTTGAAGCAAGTTGGGGGAAAGATTCTCTTAGTGAGCCAATTTACTTTGTTGGCGAACCTTCGCAAAGGCAATCGCCCTTCCTACGATGACGCTGCTGATCCTGCAATTGCCGAGGCGATGTATGATCAAGCGTTTGACTTATTTCGCGATCAAGGCATAGAGGTTGCTGGGGGAGTATTTGGTGCCCATATGCACGTCTCATATACAAATGATGGTCCTGTTACCTTCACCCTAGATGCATAGGCGCAAGCGATATGCTACTATTCCACCCATAGGGTACAGAGGAGTTACCATGGCAAAAAGTAAAGATACTTCGTTTCCGCAAGATTTGAAGCAAAAGCAAGACGCCTTAGAGGCGGCTCGCGCTCAAATTGACAAGCAGTTTGGAAAAGGATCGCTGATGAAGCTCGGCGATACAGAAGAGAGTTTAGACATCGCAGCAATCTCATCAGGCTCGCTCTTACTCGATGAAGCACTCGGGATCGGAGGCTACCCGCGAGGGCGAGTAGTTGAAATCTACGGACCTGAGTCGAGTGGTAAGACCACGATTGCACTACACGCCATCGCCGAGACGCAAAAAGCGGGCGGAATTGCCGCGTTCATTGACGCTGAGCACGCAATGGACCCCACCTATGCAAAGAAGCTTGGGGTGAATATCGATGAGCTGTGGATCAGCCAACCCGATAGCGGCGAGCAGGCTCTTGAAATTGCTGAATCCTTAGTACGCAGTGGTGCTGTTGATATGATCGTCATCGATAGTGTTGCCGCCTTAACCCCCCAAGCTGAAATTGATGGGGATATGGGTGATAGTCACATGGGTCTTCAAGCGCGGCTGATGAGCCAAGCGCTTCGCAAGCTCACCGGCTTATTAAGCAAATCCAACACAACGATTATCTTCATCAACCAGATTCGTATGAAAATTGGGGTGATGTTTGGAAACCCCGAAACAACCACGGGTGGAAACGCCTTAAAGTTCTACTCATCAGTTCGCATTGATGTGCGGAAGATTGAGACCCTGAGTAGGGGAGCGGATGACGTCTACGGAAACCGAATCCGAATTCGGATTGTGAAGAACAAAGTCGCCCCGCCGTTTAAGAAAGTTGAGCTTGACCTCCTCTTTGGTGAGGGAATTAGTTACGTAGCAAGCCTGCTTGATGCCGCCGTAAAGTACGACATGATCGAAAAGGCTGGTTCGTGGTATTCGTATAACGATGAGAAGATTGGCCAAGGACGTGATCGGACAATTGAGTTCCTGAAGTCCAACCCCGATATTATCTCAGACTTAGACCAACGCCTCCGCTCTGAGATGTTTGGTAAACACGACAAGACTGAAGAGTAAGACGTGGAAACCCGTGAGCAACAGAATAGTGTCGACCTTGGCCTGGTGTATGTAACACCAGGCTTTGAAGGTCCATTAGAGCTCTTGCTCCACTTAATCCAAAAAGCTGAAGTAAATATTTACGATATTCCCATATCAGAGATCACCGAGCAGTTTATCGCTTACTTAGAGAGTGAAACATCAGTCCTTCTTGGAGATCTCACTGAATTTTATAAGATGGCGGCGGATTTGCTCTACATTAAAAGTCGCATGCTCCTCCCGGTGGAGTTGGAGTTTGATGAAGAGTATCAAGATCCTCGTCAAGAGCTTGTTGAGCGACTGCTAGAACACCAGCGCTTTAAGAAGTACACTGACTTACTCAGTGGTACTGCCACCAGCAGCGAGCTCTTTATCAGCCGCAAACCCCACCAATTTCGCCTTCCCTTCGGCGATGATGAACTCTTTGGGGAAGTCACCCTCGATGACCTGTTAGGAACCTTTCGCCGCTTAATGACACAAATTGCTCCCTCAAAGGTCTTTAACGTCTACGAATCAGTAACGGTGAATGAGAAGATTGCCCTGATGCAGGAAGTTTTTGAGACCCAAGAGTACATGACGATCGAAGAGCTCATCGTTGATCCAACGAGTTTGCTCCATATCATCTGTGCGTTTATGGCGATCTTAGACGCCACCAAGCACGGGATGATTTACCTTCTTCAGGAGAAGGCGTACGAAAGTATTGTGATTCGTCGGCGCGATGAGCACTTCGAAGAAGATTACTCTGATGCCTATGATGAGGATGAAGAGTTTATTCCCCCGGAGATTGAACCTCTTCCGATCAGCAGTGATGAAGAGGCGGAGTTCTATGAAGAAGACGTGCTCTTAAGCGATGAGCCACGGTATGAATATGATAGTGATAATGTTGAAGAGATTATATTTGATGAGGAGGATGACGAATGAGTAATCAGACTCGCTCCCTCAGTGATGATGCCCGGTTACTAGAAGTAATTCTCTTTTTAGAAAATGAGCCGGTAAGTGTTGAGAAGCTTGCAAAGATGACGGATCTCCAAGAAGAGGTCATCACCGCCGCTTTAGCAGAAATTGAAGAGTACTACGATACGTATCGACATGGGATGAGCCTCTTTGAAAATCACGGGGCGTTTCAATTCCTTCCATCTTCAGATTTACACGAGCGCCTGCGCTCCTGTTACGGGCGAAGGGTCGACCGTCGCCTCAGCCGAGCAGCGATGGAGACACTCTCAATCGTCGCCTACAGCCAGCCAATTACCCGCCGAGAGATTGATAATATCCGCGGAGTCTCCAGTGACTCGATTATCCGCCTTCTTCGTGATCGGGAGTACATCAAGGTTGTCGGACGTAAAGACGTACCAGGCCACCCGTGTTTATATGGAACAAGTCGGAAGTTCCTCTTTGAATTTAACCTTAATTCGATCGCTGCTCTTCCTAAGCTCAGTGAGATCGACCAAGAGCGCTTTGAAGTAAGTGAGGAAGAAGCATGATTGATTATCCAGCGCGCCTCCAGGTGTATATGGCAAAAAGTGGGTGTGGCTCACGCCGGTACTGTGAAACGCTTATTGAAGCGGGGAGGGTGACGGTGAATACAAAACGCGTCACCACCCTCGGCACCAAAGTTGAAAAAGAAGATGTGGTGATGGTCGACGGCCAGCTTGTTGAGCCAGTTGAGGCGCGTTACTACATCGCCTTGAATAAACCCCGAGGGTACGTCAGTACCAACTACGACCCCAACGAACGAAATTTTGCCCGAGACTTAATTGCAATCGAGCAGAAGAACCTCCTCTTTAGTGTAGGACGGCTCGATAAAGACTCCAGTGGCTTACTCCTCTTTACCAACGATGGCGAGCTCGCCCAAAAGCTCACCCATCCTTCATACGAGGTCGAGAAAGAGTACTTTGTCCAAGCGAACCGCCCGATCGCTCGCCGCGATTTAGAGGATATGCTTCGAGGGGTGTACCTACCGGATGACCGCCTTCCGTATCGAATCGCCCGCTTTGAAATTCTCGGACCAAAATGGACGAGAATTATCCTTACCGAGGGAAAGAATCGGGAGATTCGTAAGCTCCTCGAATACTTTGACTATCGCGTCATTGAGTTAATCCGAATTCGCCTTGGTTCAATTGAATTAGGGAATTTAAAGACCGGTCACTGGCGGCAACTTACCAAAGGGGAAATCCAGCAGTTACAGAAGGAACCTCAAGTAAGGAGATCACGATGATAGTAGCAATTGATGGACCAGCAGGAGTAGGCAAGTCTTCGATCGCAAAGATGCTCGCCGAGCAAAGTGAATTCACGTACCTTAACAGTGGTTCTTTTTACCGGGCGTATACGTACCTTCATCAACAAGCGGGAAAAGATCCTAGCGATGTTGAAGGAGTACTTCAAACAGCAAAGAATAATCCCCTTACCCTCATCGATGGGCGCATCCACGCCAATGGGGTATATATTGAAGATCATCTTCGAACAAAGGAAGTCGATGCTGTTGTTGCGCAGGTAAGTGCTTACCCGCCAATCAGGGCCCACGTAAACGAACAGTTGAAAGAAATTGCCAAAGGCCATGACATGATCGTCGAAGGCCGAGACATCACAACGGTCGTCTTTCCCGATGCGGAATTGAAGATTTACTTCGATGCTAAACCGGAAGT
>Ga0265293_10003065_pt1 | contig 31857 bp, 26 predicted proteins | sample Munlanlewell138R_FD_192505 | JGI IMG/M metagenome (GOLD analysis project Ga0265293, IMG submission 192505) | Leachate microbial communities from a municipal landfill in Southern Ontario, Canada - Leachate well 138R | ecosystem: Engineered > Solid waste > Landfill > Unclassified | place: Canada... | reverse complement strand
ACGCCGTGGCTTTTTTTAAGATGTCGCGCTCCTGGCGGGCCTCGCTCAACTCCCGACGCAGTTTGGCGTTCTCGGCTTCGAGCTCCGGCACCGATCGCGCCCCCGGCACGGCAACCCCACCACCGCGTTTGGCAGCAAAAATCCAGTTGCTCAGCGTGCCCTTGGGAATGGAGAGCCTCTTGGCCGCTGACTCCTGCGACAGCCCTTGTTCGAGCACCAGCTTAACCGCCTCGGCCCGGAGCTCCGGTGAATAACTCTGGTTCTTCATCTCATACCTCGCTTAGTAGATTCTACCAAACAGGAGTTTCCCTTTTTGTCAGGCTACTTCATACAGCTTCCAACTGCTGGGACATATCACCTCAGAGGTACGGAATTGGGGCCGGCAAGCCAGCGGCAGATAGGGGGTGCGTGTAACTTATGTCACCGGTTCAAAGTGTTACCTATGTGGTGGTTGCGCACGCCACCGTCCGTGCTAGGTCTTCCCCATCGAAGCAATCACCACGCCCAGTACGAAATTTAAGCTGGTTTAGATTGTACCCTGTATGGATAGGTCTCTTTCTCCCCTGTGTGATGTAAGTGCTTGGTTGTTCTTACTTTATGCACAGGATAGGACCTATTTCAAGCCCCGCCGATGAAATTGCCGGACTATAGATTTTTAAGAAGAGTCATAAAAAATTGCAAGATTCCTTGCAATCTATTCTATTAAGAGATAGCTTTGTCTCATATCAAAACAAGTATGGCATGCGATTGTGTGCCCCCTTAGGTTTAACGTGTTTAGCAATATAACTATGAGCAATAAAAACCCTATATCAGTAGCTTTTAATAGAAATCTGCCAGAGAGCCGATTGAAGTTCGAATCATGGCTACAAACACAGATTCCAGGTGTAGAAAGGTTACAAGTTGTTCACTTTGATAGGCCGGTTAGTATGGGGCTTTCAAATGAACTGATTAGTGCAGATGTCGAGTGGCTCGTAGATGGTCAGCGACAATATGGCCAATTTATGATTCGCGTGGATCCTGTTAACTATCGCAAACGACGTGTATCGAATTTAAAAAGGGAGTTTGCGGTTCAAAAACATCTGGAGGGTTCCAGGATACCTGTCGTAAAAATGCATTGGTACTGCGAAGACCCAGATGTTTTGGGAGCTGAATTTTATGTAATGCAGCGCATGAGTGGCCGAGTACTGAGTGATGATCCACCCTATTCTAAGGAGGGATGGTTTGCGGACCTTGATGCCGCAGAGCGGCGAACGGTGTGGTTGAACGCTTTGAAGACAATGTGCCTTATTCACACAGCGGATCCCGATGAGTTTGTTTTCTTGCGGCGCAACAATTCTGATGGACTTGAACTTCAGCAGGAGGTCCGTCATTGGCGTTGGACCTACGAATGGGCGACATCGGGTAGGCCAAACCCTGTGGCTGAGCGAGGATGGGCTTGGTTGATGCAGAATATTCCAACCGACTATCCGCGTGGACTCTGTTGGGGAGACGCCTATCCACGAAACATGATGTTCGAAGGCCTAGAATGTATCGCAGTGCTTGACTGGGAGGATGTCTCGTTAAGTAGTCCATTGCTTGATCTGGCGCGGTGGTTGTTGGCGGATCGAATTCTTGCTGAATGGGGTTATCCACGCTTGGAGGGTGTGCTTGAGCCTAGTGAATTGCTTAGTACCTGGCGAATGATCACTGGTTACTCCGATGAAACACTGCCTTGGTTTCAGCTCCTTAACTACTGTGCTGGTGCCGGCAATTTGGCTCGAGTCGAGCGACTGCAGGCTGAGATGTTTGGGAAACCGGTTAGTGCAGAGGCGCGATCAATCGAGTTTCTTAACAGTATCATCAGTGAGGTGCTTGAGCTGGTTGGCGCATGATAGCCCTAAGTACTTCTGCTTGAAGCTCTGTTTTTTAAAAGACTGCGAGTGTATTCAATGAGTTGAGTCTGATATATAAAATCGGCGTGTCGATTTTTATAATTTAAAAAATTAATATGATTTTTCAATGGATTACTACAGTATTTTTAATTGCAATTTCTGTGTAACTATTACGTAGGATTGTAGCCGAATCCTCCAATACCGTATTGTGATAGCTATGGATTTCTAAAGGTGGGGGCGCAAAGCTAATGATACATTTCATATGTATGGCTATAGAAATGACATATTCTCAAAAAATTTAACAGTGGTATATGTATTATCTATGGATTGATAGTGGAGCTGCTTTGGCCGCTATGATCTAAAACTCAACATAAATGAAAAATAAGTGGAGAGCGCATTCATGAATAAAACCTTGTTTGCTACAAGCATCGTGCTAGGGACATTCACCATGTCCACAGTTTTTGCTCAAAATGCATCGAATACTGTTGCACTTGAGGAGATTATTGTAACCGCGCAAAAGCGTGATCAGAATCTCCAGGAGGTACCATTAGCTATTACCGCGCTTACTGCTACCGCATTGTCTACCAATAATATCAATCAGGCGATTGACCTCTCCAAGGTAGTGCCTTCATTGGTGATGACTCAGGCATCTGGCGCCATAGTCCCTTTTCTCCGTGGTATCGGCAATCCATCCAATGGGCAAGGTATTGAGGGCAGCACAGCCATGTACATCGACGGTATCTATTATCAACGCCTGTCACCATTGTATTTCAAGTTGAACAATATAGATCGAGTCGAGGTTCTCAAGGGGCCTCAAGGTACGCTCTTTGGGCGAAACGCCGTCGGGGGAGTAATCCATATTGTCACTCGTGACCCGAGCCCCGAGCCGGAGTTGCATGTTGAGGTTGGCTACGGCAACTACGACACCGCCAGCACTAGCCTCTATGGATCAACTCCGATCACAGAGGATCTTGCGATAGATTTGGGGATCGTCCACAGTCACCAGTCCGAGGGGTGGGGGAAAAACGTCACAACTGGAGGAGAGTATGGCTGGGAACGTGCAACCGCTGTACGCTCCAAGTTAGTGTGGACGCCTAGTGATGCTACGTCGATCAACTTCGCTGCAGATTACAATCGACTGCGTAGCACTCTCGGCATTCCGGGTCTCGGCTATCGCGGCACCACGCAGGGCAATCTAATGCCGCCATTCGAGCTTTATCGGCCGGAGGATATCGGGTTTTATGACTCGCGAGGGAATATAGATTCGGTCGTTGGTGGTGAAGCAGCTGGAGTCACTGCGATTATCCGCCATGACTTCGGGTCGGTTACTGGTGTGAGTTTGACGAACTACAACCGTGGCAAAGATATCTTCTTCATGGATGCGGATTACACTCCGCAAAATGCAGTAATTATAGATCTGTCAACTCACCGTAAGCAGTTTAGCCAGGAGTTCCAATTGTTGTCGAACCCCGATAGTCCTATTCAGTGGCTCATTGGTCTCTATCACTTGGATATCACCACGGAGCACAGACCTGCTTCATTTACGGGACAAGCATTTTCCAATAACACGCAATTAATCTATGGGGCTCAAGAGGTCGAGTCTAATGCAGCTTTTATACAGTCAACTATCCCTGTGTGGGAGAAGACAAACTTGACTGGAGGTATTCGCTACACACGCGATAAAGTACATAATTATGGCCATACTGACTTAATGACGACAGCTGGCATTGTGACACCTGGAGTCAATATTGATCAGTCGACGAATTTCGATAAAATCACTCATAAGGTGTCACTGGACCATCATTTCACGGAAGAAATCATGGGGTACGCATCCTATAGCCGAGGCTTCAAGTCTGGGACGTATCGAATCACTCCTGTCGTCCCCGGGCCGCCGGCACAACCTGAGGTTCTAGATGCTTACGAAATCGGCGTGAAGAGCGAGCTGTTAAATCGGCGCCTGACTCTTAATGCTGCAATTTTTTATTATGATCTCCAAGATCCGCAGGTATCTCGCTACCAGGCCGCTGCTTTGGGGCCCAGTCTCGTTACTTACATTAACGCAGACAGTGGCGAGGTCACCGGCTTCGAGATGGAGGGAGCCGCCGCTTTGACTGAGCAGCTTACGGCACGCTTTGGTTTTACTGTGCTTGAGTCCAAGTATCGCTCGTTCAGTGACGCACCGTTTGCCAACGTCAACCCAAATCCACCGTTCGGTAACACACAGAATTTCCCGGGCGATGCGAGTGGAAATTATGCCACGCGCTCGCCAAAGTTCACAGGTTCCATAGGACTAGACTATTGGTTTCCCGTGGGCCAGGGTGAAGTCCTGATCGCGGGCAATTATTATCATAACGACGGTTTTTTCTGGGATCCGGATAATCGGCTCAAACAAAAATCTTACGGGCTACTGGATGCCAATATCTCTTATACCCCAAATGCGGGCGACTGGCGCATCGGTATCTGGGGAAAGAATCTGATCGATGAAAAGTACTATTTGTCGGAGAACGAAGCTGGAGGTCCGAATGGAAGTCCTTCGGCGCCAGCAGCGCCACGTACTTATGGTGTTCAGTTTTCTATTAATTTTTAGTTCTAGCTTAATATAAGGCAAGAGAGGGATGCCGTACGAGGCCAGTGCACCAGCCGGAATATCTGATAATTTTCTCCAAGGTGCGCGGAACAGGATTTCATAAGATTGGTGCTTGCGTAAAGTAATTTTTCAAAATTGATCTATTCAATAAGGAGAGGTCGTAATGAGTGATTTGCTTGGATACTTGAAAAGTAACGCCCATGCAGGATTTGACGTAGTTGATAAAAAAGTTGACTATTTATTGAGTGTGGAGAAGACTCCCGAAGGAATGGAAAATGAGACATTTTTGTGGTCGTTTCAGATTCCTGAGAAAAATTTAATAGGTATTGTTTATCTTTGGGTGCATTCTGCGCTGAGAACGACTTCTGCAGGTGTAGTGATATGGCAAGGAGTAAATCGATATCCTCAGGAAATAGAGCATTTTAACTATATTCAACATCTCCCTTACCCAGAATCCAGGGGTGACACAATTTTTGTGCCGGGAGTAAATCTCAAGATTAAAATTGTAGAGCCGCTGGTTTCTCATGTGATTGAGTATAGTCATGCTCCAACAGATACTAGCTTGTTCCTCACTACAAAAGCTTTGCATTCACCAGTTCAGGAAAATGGGAAGTTGCATTATGAGCAAGCTATGCATATGAAGGGGGAAATGAAGCTAAACGGTGAAAGCTGTTCTGTAGATTGTTATTCTATGCGTGATCATGGCTACAGAGGAGCCAGGTCAGAAGCTATGACGCTACATCCCCCTGTATCATATGCCAGTGGTGTCAGCGATGATGGCTCGGTAATTTTTAATTTTGGGTGCTCTGACAATCCTTCGAGTAATCCTCCTTGGTCAGATCACTATTCTCATTCAAATGATGATACTTTTCTTCAGGGGTGGATTTGTCGCGATAATCAGTTGTGCAAAATCACGGAGATAGACAAAAGTGCCACTTATGATAAGAGTGACTTCTATAGAGAGGTTTCCTGGAAGTGTTTAATGGTAGATGAATTTGGAGAAAAGCACGTAATAAATGCACAGAGACGTGCGGCTGTGCCTTGGTGTCCCTGGATGTCTACATTTAACGATTTCTTACTCTTCTCTTTTGAAATGGATGATGGCATCACTGGCTATGGCTGGTATAACCAGGCTTACTGGAATGATTATGGACGACTGATAAAGAGTATGGTTTGAAAAATAGGCCGCTGACTCTGAATAGGTTTGTTCAGGTTTGTAATGGTTGAATGATGGTTTATGAAGGAGAGTGACCATCTTGGTTGCTGTTGAAAACAAGAGGGTCCTCCTGTAAGCGACAAAGTTTTTGAAGCTTTAGGGTCGCATTTCTGAAATTTCGGCCACTCTATTCCTGGATTCTAGCGGCGGGAGGACTTCTTGCATTGCGACTTATGAAGAGATAGAGTGCCGCGTATCAAGGCACAGTTGTGTAGCGTATATTGTAGATTGGTAAGCTTTTGAGCTTCGGCAGAATGGAAGAGAAGGTTCTCAGGTAGCTCATTGGCGTAATTAAAGACACAGAAGTTTTTGAAGCAGTGATCTCTTATGGCTCGTCCCAGTAAAAGACAGGAAGTCCTTGAAGCAGGTGCACTATTATTTGGGCAGCATGGCTTCGATGCCGTCAGTGTGAAGGAAGTTGCTGATGCTGCGGGAATCCGTCTTCCTTCTCTTTATCGGCACTTCAGCACAAAGCAAGAGCTTTTTGATGAAGTGCTACGCTGGGCATGTCAGGGTGTGATTACCAGCGAGCGATTTAAGTTTTATAGCTCTGATGCGCTGCCAGAGCAGAAACTGAAGCACTTCGTATACACTGCTGTGCATGTACACGGCACTCGCCCTTATCTGCGTAAGCTGCTTCAGCAAGCACTTGTGAGCGAAGATCGCCGAACAATCGAGACTATAGTTCACAAGGTCTATGCAGATCAGCACTCACTGATGGTTGACGCTATCCGTGTTCTTGATCCGAATTCCGAACCGTACTTCAAGCTCTACATTCTCCTCTCTCTAAGTTTAGGATTCGTGTACCTTCGCCCATTGCAAGATGTTCTGCGCGCTTTGACAACGCGGGAGCGCAACCCTGAGTTTCTGGCTGCAACAGTGTTGGAGATGACGTTCCCAGATATCGAGTGGGAGACAGTTTCTCTCGTGGATCTGTCACCTTGCACATAAGCAGGTGCTCCCTGGCCCGAACGCCAGCGCCGTCAGCGCGGCTTCTCCGAGCGCCTGCTGCGTGAGCGGATCGAGCTGATCTCAGCGATGAGGGAAAGACCGATGCGGTCAAAACCTTCTTTACCAAGGTGAAAGAAGAGCTCGGGTACATCCCCGCACAACTCAAGGTGCTGGAGTAATGGCAGGAGAAGGCCGTGTTCGAGGAAGATGGTGAACAACGCATCATCGCTGCCTCGCGCGTGTCCCGTGCATCCATTGGGCAAATGCATCGCCACCCCGGCTTTGCTGGCCTACCTGATCACCTCCAAATATGCCGATGGCTTGCCGTTGTACCGGCAGGAGCAGATGTTCAAGCGCCTGGGCCACGAACTGAGCCGAACCAATATGGCACACTGGATCATCCGCCTGGATGAGGTGTTCAAACCGCTGATCCACCTGATGCGGGAGGAGCAGAACAGCGGCGACTACCTGCAGGCGGACGAGACGCGCATCCAGGTGCTCAAGGAGGACGGCAAAACCGCCCAGTCGGCCCTCGGTCCTGTTCGCCTACGATCCGAGCCGGGCCGGACGCGTTCCCGTGCGCCTGCTCGACGAGTTCCGAGGTGTCCTGCAGGCAGATGGCTACTCAGGCTATGCGCAGGTGTGTGCCGCCAGCGGCCTGACCTGGATTGGTTGCTGGGATCATGCTCGGCGCAAGTTCGTCGAAGCGATTCAGGGCGCCCATGCCAGTGCGACCTGCTACTCTCTGATCGAAACCGCCAAGGCTGACAATCTGGAACCTTCAGCGTACATCCGCTATGTGCTGGAACACATTGCCGACGCTGACACACTGGAAAAACTGGAACGACTGCTGCCCTGGAATGTTGATCTGGAGCCGGCTTCAAAAAAAGTGGCGCAGTACAGATAAGGGCAAGGGGGTCGGTTTAACGGCGCTTACGTTGTTGTCGGAGTACGGGAAGTTACGGAAGCGTTACTGGGGGCAGCATCTATGGGGGCGGGGCTACTGGGTTGCGAGTAGCGGTAACGTGACGGACGGAGTGTGGAAAGAGTACATCAAGAATCAGAAGCCGCCGGAGCCGGATGATGACTTTAACGTGGTGTAGCGACAGTCATCGGCCGCATGGCCGATTGATCCGGCTTTCAGCCGTAACCTGAAGCCACCGGCTTGAGCCGGTGGAGTATTCACTTGGTGAGTGTTCGAAGAGCTATTGCATCAAGATTTAGATCTATTTGCTTTTCAGGCATTATTTGTGATTGAGGTCTTACGTAGCGATAGCTATTCCATGGGAGAGAGGTATTCATGACTGGCGCAAAGGCACAATTTGACTACAGTGGTAACATCGTTCTGGTGACAGGGGCAGGAAGCGGTATATCCAAAGCCGTGGCCATGGCGTTCGCCGATGCCGGGGCGACCGTGCTTGCCGTCGACCGCAATGCAGATGCCGTAACGGCACTCGCCGAAACCATCCGGGAGCAAGGTGGTCTTGCGCAATCCTTTGCCGCAAATATATCTTCCTCCGCTGAGGTAGACACGCTGATGACCCACATCATTCAACAGTTTGGCAGGGTCGATTGTGCCTTTAACGGCGCTGGCGTAGGAAGCCCCATTGGAGGCACGATCGTCGACTATGAGGACGACCACTGGGATCAGGTTATGAACGTCAATCTGCGCGGGATGTTCCTTTGTCTGCGTGCGGAAATACGCCAGATGCAAAAGCAGGGCGGCGGCAATATCATCAATGTTGCATCAATTGGCGGTGAGCGCGCCACGCCCAAAGCGCCCGCCTATATTGCCAGCAAGCACGGTGTGATCGGCCTGACGCGCGCTACAGCTATCGATCACGCAACGGAGAACATCCGCATCAATGCAATTTGTCCCGGCTACATTGGCGGTACGGCAATGATGGACAGCTTCATAGAAAAAGATCCTGAAGCACGCACCGCGCTCATGAACTCATCCATTCCCCTAGGCCGGCTGGGGCAAACGAACGATGTGGCGGAAACGGCGCTGTGGCTGTGCTCCGGCGCAGCCAGCTTCGTGACAGGCGCCACTATTTTTGTGGACGGCGGGCTTTCCGCCAAATAGGAACACAGCATGCCAGAAACAATGTCCGGTAAAACCGCGGTAATCCTGGGGGCCGCCAGCGGCATAGGTGCAGCAGCAGCGCGACACTTCGCCGCCCTGGGCTGCAAATTGATACTCGCCGATATACAGAATGAAGCCGGCAAGCAGATTGCCCAGGAATTGGGAGCCACCTTTCTGCAATGTGACATCACGCAAGAACAGGATGTCGAAGCAGTCGCCCAAAGGGCCATCGACGATTATGGTCGCCTCGATATTTTCATCAACTGCGCCGCGCGGCTCGGCGTGATTGGCTCGATCACCACAACATCCGCTGAAGCCTGGCGAAAAACCATGGCAATTCTGGTGGATGGCCCTTTTTTTGCGATAAAACATGCGGCAAAACACATGGTGTCGCAGGGGGAGGGTGTGATCATTTCCATCGCCAGTACCGCTGGCATCATGGGTGGGCTGGGACCACACGGCTATACCACTGGCAAGCATGCGCTCATTGGTCTCATTAAATCAGCGGCGTCGGAATTATCCGCCTCCCGCGTCCGGGTGCTGGGCGTAGCGCCTTCCGGAGTTTTCACCCCCATGGCGGCAGCAATCGCAAAAGGGGATGTAGAGGAAGGGCTTGCCCGTACATCGCCCCTGGGCTCGGGCATCGATCCGGAAGAAATTGCAGCGACTCTGGCATTTCTGTGCAGTACGAATGCACGGCATATGACCGGGCAAACCATTATTATCGATTCCGGCGTGACTTCCTCCGGGTTGGCGGTGCCAATGTTTCATAGCGCCGAGCCAACAAGCCTGTGAGTAAACTTTCTCCAGGCTCCGATGGTTTGAGGCTCATGTAGCCCAATTTTCTGGCTTTTCAATAATCAAGTGCTGCTTATGCCAGGCCCCAGCATTCGCTGAGCAGTTCGTAGGATCGCAAACGCGCGCGGTGATCATGGATCGATGCCACGGTGATGATTTCATCGGCGCCGGTGGCGTCGGCAAATTCACGCAAATCCCTTGCCACGGTATCCGGTGCGCCCACCATGGCGCAGGTCAGCATGCGCGAGACCTGGGCTTTTTCGGCAGGATTCCACATCGATTCGATGTCATCCACAGGGGGCTGAAGGCGCGTGCGCTTGCCGCGCAGTATGTTGAGAAAACTTTGCTGGGTGGATGTGAACAACTTTCTGGCATTGCCATCCGTGTCCGCGATGGTGACGTTGGCGGCCACCATCACGTAGGGTTTATCCAATTGCGCCGAGGGCCGGAATTTTTCGCGATAAGTGCGGATTGCCTGCATCAGTGCATCGGGTGCGAAATGGCTGGCGAAGGCGTAGGGCAGGCCCAGATGCGCGGCGAGCTGCGCACCGAACAGGCTTGAACCCAGTATCCACAAGGGAACTTCGAGGCCTGTGCCGGGAATCGCCTGCACGCCCTGGCCGGGCTGCTCGGGGGCGAAATAGTTTTGCAGCTCCATCACATCCTGAGGAAAGGTGTCGGCGCTGTTGTAATCGCGGCGCAGGGCGCGCAGGGTCAGGCCATCGGTTCCTGGCGCCCGGCCCAGGCCGAGATCGATGCGGCCGGGATACAGGGATTCGAGCGTGCCGAACTGTTCCGCAATCACCAGCGGCGAGTGGTTGGGCAGCATGATGCCGCCAGCGCCGACGCGAATGCGCTTGGTGCCACCGGCGATATAACCGATGAATACCGAGGTCGCGGCGCTGGCGATACCCGGCATGTTGTGGTGCTCGGCCAGCCAGTAGCGGCTATAGCCCCAGGTTTCGGCGTGTTGCGCCAGGTCCAGCGAGTTGCGCAGCGCCTCGGCAGGGCTGGAATTGCTGGAAATATAGGCCAGGTCGAGTATGGACAGGGGAATGGACATCGCGGAACTCATGTGTTGATCAGCCGGTGTAACTGGTATGCCAGCATAGCGGAATTCGGTGGCCGCGGGTAACGGCGCCATCTTGCAGGGCCGAGGCGACAGATTTCTTCGCCTCGGCCGTACTTTCGATCATTTGTTCATCAGTGCGGCAAACGTTTTTTCAACGAGCAGTGAATCCATGTATTCGTAGGTTTGATAGATCTTGCCGTCGCGAATTTTCAGCAGCATGTGATACTGGTTGTTGTAATCCCCGCCCGAGACGGTTTTTGCCGTGCCGTTGACCCGACAGGCGACGCGGTCCTCTTCCGCCGTCATTTCGATCACTTCGAGAGCCACGCCACCGGGGCAGACTTCCGCCAGCAGGCCGCCGACCTTGCCGAATTCCTTGAGGGTCAGGGTGCCGCCGAGACAGCTGGTGTTGGGGATGGTGATCTTGATGTCGGGGTCGAAAAGGTTCATGAGGGCGGCAATATTGCCTGAGCTCAGGGCTGCGAAGAAATCCTTGGCAACTTGCTTGTTTTTTTCCAGGTCGGACATGGGGTTCTCCTTGTTGTCTTGCATCCGCATGTTGTCGGCGGACGAGAGCGTTTTGTGATCAGGCTGTATGGTAATGGGTGCGCACAGGCTTTTCCATTTTATAGAGCTATCAATTTTGCTTCCGATGCATTGATATGGCGCCGATACAGGCTATAGTATGTACGTAGCTTGTTATACAGCAAGCTAGTTTTGTTGGGCGATCATATGTGTAACTATAAGAAAATGGGGCCGTTATGAAAAAATACTTTAAAAAACAATGTATTATGGGAGTTGTTGGCGCGTCGCTGTGCATGCCGGCACTCTCCCAGATCGAAGAAATCCTTGTTACCGCGCAACGCCGCGCCGAGAATATCCAGACCGTTCCCATCACTATTTCCGCCTTCTCGGCGGTGGAACTCAGCAAATCCGGCATCAAGTCCTACGATGATATCGGCATGGTGACACCGGGCTTGACCACGGACCGCCAGGTGGGCGCAGCCACACCCTACATGCGCGGAGTGGGTGCGCAAAGCACCCAGATTGGCGTTGAAACTCCCACCGCGGTGTATGTGGACGATGTCTATACCGCAGGCGGGGTGGATTCCATCTTCTCTCTCAACAACATCGAGCGTATCGAGGTTCTCAAGGGGCCGCAGGGCACATTGTTTGGCCGCAATACCACGGGGGGACTGATTCATATCATCACCAAGGACCCTACCCATGAGCCCCAACTATCGATGGGCGTGTTCGCCGGCAACTACGACAGGTTCGGCGGCAATTTTTACGGCAGTACGGGGCTGACGGAGAACTTGGCCGCAGACGTTGCCGCGTCTGTGCAACGCCAGAACGGGCGCTGGGCAAAGAACGTCTATAACGGCGAGAAAGTGGGCTATGAGGAATTTGCCTCCGTGCGCACCAAGCTGCTATGGACACCCTCGGAGCGAACCCGGGTCACCCTGTCGGCGCAATACAGCGAGCGGGAGGATGACCTGGGTGTGAACCGCCAGTGTAATCGCAACGCCGCGTATGGCTGCATCGACGGCGCGGTGTTCACAGGGGATTTCCACGACATCAATTCCAACATGCGGGATATACATACGGAAAGTGAAACCTGGGGCGTGTCTGCAAAGATCGAACAGAACCTGGGGGGAGTCGATCTGGTGAGCATCACCAGCTACAAGGACAACGACAACATCCAGTTCTTTGACCAGGATTTCACCCCGCTCCAGCATTTCGATGTGTTTCAGTTCCAGCAGCACGAGACCTTTACCCAGGAGTTCCAGCTTGTCTCCAACGATGACAGCAAGCGCTACTCGTGGATCCTCGGACTGTATTATTTCGACTATGAAGCCAGTTATACGCCGATGGGACTGTCGGGCATCGGCGCGGGCTCGTTCGGCGCGGTCAGCATTTTCTCCACCATCGACACCCAATCCTATGCCGCGTTCGGCGAAGCCGCCTTCGATCTGACCAGCGATACGAGCTTGGTGGTCGGCTTGCGATGGACAGAGGATGAGCAGGAGTTGCGGGGGTACACGGAGTTTGGTCCCTATGGCGGCACACCATTGATGAGCCGTCATTTCAAGACGGATGAAAGCTGGAGTGACCCCACGTGGCGCGTGGCGCTCAATCATCAGTTGAACGACGACGTCATGGTCTACGCCTCCTATAACCGCGGCTTCAAGAGCGGCACCCACACTCCCGTGGTGTCGTCTGGAGTTCCCGCGGCACCGGTTGAGCCCGAAGAAGTGGATGCCTATGAGATCGGCATGAAGGGAGACTTCTTCGATCGCAGGTTGAGGTTGAATCTGGCGGCGTTTTATTACGATTACAAAAATATCCAGCTGCAACGCATCGACGCCGGGGTTGCGCTTCTCCTGAACGCGGCGGAGGCGGAAATGCGTGGTTTCGAGGTGGATGGCCAGTTTGTCGTGACGGATAACCTGAATCTGCGCTTCGGACTTGCCTACCTGGATACGGAGTACACGGATTTCCCCGGCTGCCTGATCAATACGCCGAGCCCTGTCGCCAATGGCGCGCTGGGACCGGGCAACATCCGCGCCTCGGGCGACTGTTCCGGCAATGAGCTGGTGCGCGCGCCGGATCTCACATACAACATCGGTGTGAATTACGAGTTGCCTACCCAGTCTGGTATCTGGGGCGCAAGCGCCACCATGGCCTACAACGACGGTTTCTGGTGGGAGCCGGACAACCGCCTCAAGGAGGATTCCTACATCGTGGTGAATGGTGAGCTTTCCTGGACGACCCCGGACGAGAAGTATCGGGTGCGCCTCTTCGGCAAGAATATTTTCGACGAGGACTATTCGATCTACAGTGCCGAGGCGACGTATGGGGACAACGATGCACCGGCGCCGCCGCGCACCTGGGGAGTGGGCTTCGACGCCAAGGTATTTTGACCGCGCGTCTGGCTTCTGGCCGGTTTAATACACTGAAAGAGTAAAGCGAGTAGTGAAGTATGGATAGGATCATTCGAAATGGACGGATCGTCGACGGCAGTGGCGGCGCCAGCTTTAGCGGCGATATCGCCATTCGCGGGGGAAAGATCGCCCAGGTGGGCAAGGTGGACGGGCGCGGAGCAGAAGAAATCGATGCGGCGGGCGCGGTGGTGGCGCCGGGTTTCATCGACGTCCACACCCACTTCGACGCCCAGGTGTTCTGGGACCAGACGCTGAGCCCGTCCATTTACCACGGTGTCACCACGGCGCTGGCCGGTAACTGCGGCTTTACCCTGGCGCCGCTGTCGGGGCGGCAGGAGGATACCGACTATCTGCTGCGCATGCTGTCGCGGGTGGAGGGTATGCCGCTGGTCACGCTGCAGGAGGCCGTAAAACCGGATTGGCGCAGTTTCGCTGAATATCTCGACAAGATCGATGGCACGCTCGCCATCAACACCGCGTTCATGGTCGGTCACAGCGCCCTGCGCCGTGCCGTGATGGGCGAGCGGGCGCTGACGGACAAGGCGTCCGCCAAAGATATCGAGAGCATGACAGCCTTGCTGGAACTCTCGCTGCGCCAGGGCGGAACGGGTTTCTCCACCACGGTGTCACCGACACACTCCGACTATGAAGGCAGGCCGGTGCCCTCCCGGGTGGCGGAGCGCGAAGAGCTGTTGGCGCTTGCGGCGGTGCTGCGCGGGCACCCGGGCACCTGGCTCGAATTGGTGTTCGGGGTTTCGGAGATGAAGGAGGAGCACTACGCACTGGCGTCGGATATGTCCCTGAGCGCGCAGCGGCCCATCAACTGGAACGCGGTGCAGATCAACAGCAGCAAGCCGGAACTGCTGGAAATGAAGCTCAAGGCCGGTGATTACGCGCACCAGCGCGGTGCCACCACCATTGCCCTGGTGCCGGCCGCGCCGATGATCGTGCTGCTCAATTTCGTCAACATGTTCGTCCTCGACACCATTCCCAACTGGTCACAGTTGGTGCCCATGTCGATGCCGGATCGTGTCCGCGCGCTCGCCGACCCGGATTTTCGCGCTCAATTGATCCAGGGTGCGGAAAGCCCGGAGGCAAAGCAGGGCGGTCGTCTGCCCAACTGGGACCGGGTGATGCTCGAAGGGCTGTCGCTGCCCGACAACCTCCAATGGAACGGCAAGCCCTTGGGCGCAGTGGCTGCCAGCAGGCAGCGTTCGAGTCTTGAAACATTGTTCGATCTGGCGGTGGAAGAAGATCTGGGCGTGTCCTTCTCGATGCCGGCGGAGAGCGTCGATGAAAAATCCTGGCAGTTGCGCGGAGAGCTGTGGCGCGACCGCCGCTGCCTGATCGGTGGCTCCGACGCGGGGGCGCACCTGGACATGCTGAATTCCTTCGCATTTTCCACGCAACTGCTCGGCGAAGGTGTGCGCAGGCGCGGCCTTTTGAGTCTGGAAGAGGCCGTCCATCGTATCACCGCGCTGCCTGCAAAGTGTTTTGGCCTCAGGGGGCGCGGCTCGATCGCACCGGGCATGGCGGCGGATCTGGTGATCTTCGATCCCGAGACGGTGGATTGTGGGCCCATCGCCATGCGCAATGACTTGCCTGGCGGAGAAAAGCGTCTTTACGCCGATGCCATGGGTGTCGCCCAGGTCATCGTGGCGGGTGAAGTGGTTGCCAACGACAATCGCGCCACCGGCCGTTACCCGGGGCGGGTGCTGCGTTCCGGACGCGACACCGAAACGGTGCCGATCGGCACCTGGTTGCACGGCTGAATCCGGCTCTTGGCGAGGTGGTTGGCATGCCTCGCCAATGCCTTGTAAAGGTTCGAGGGCTGGCCTATAGTGGCTGCGCCCATTTTTCCGATAACGAATTTTCTGCCGAGTGAACTTGTCAAAGACACCTCCGCAACTCGCTGACAATCTATGCTTCCTCATCAACCAGACAGCCAAGGAACAACTGGCTTGGTTCGACAGGGAGATGAAAGCCTTGAAGCTGGATCGCTCCCAGTGGCGCCTGCTGGGATACCTGTCGTTCTTCACCGACATCACCCAGAGCGAACTGGCGCGCCTGCTCGGTATCGGCAAGGCTCCTCTGGGGCAGTTGATCCGCAAGCTGGAAGAGGCGGGCATGATCGTTCGCGAACCCCTCGTCACGGACAAACGCTCCTATAATTTGCGGGTGGCGGACTCCCATGCCCAGCTCGCCTTCATGGTGCGCGAAATGATGAAGCTGGAGTCCGCACAGCTGTTGCAGGACTTGCCCGAGGAAGAGATGGCGCAGGCGCGGGACGTTTTGCGCCACATCAGAAACAAGGTGCAGGAATCTCCGGAAAGCGACGAAATTCGCGCCATCAAAAAAGATATCCTCGCCGAAATCGCCAAACTGAAAAAAATGAGATCAACCTCCGCGCAGCAGTAGCGGATTTTCCAGGAGTTCACCATGCGCCTATCAGGCAAGACATTCATCGTTACCGGGGCAGCCCAGGGAATTGGCGCGGCCTGCGCGGCGCGCTTTGCCGCCGAAGGCGCCAACGTGGTGCTGGCCGATATCGTCGACGACGCGGGCACTGCCCTGGCGTCCGATATCGAGGCGCAAGGGGGGCGCGCCAGATATCTTCATTGCGACGTGGCAAGTCTGTCCTCCATCGAGGCGCTGTTGGCCGAGACACTGACCCTCTATGGCGATGTGGATGGCTGTGTGTGTGCGGCGGGAATTGCACCCAACACGCCGTTGCTCGATGTCAGTGAGCAGGAGCTGAGCAAAACGCTGGCGGTCAATCTGGTGGGGCCCTTTCTGCTTGGCCAGGCCGTGGCGCGTCATCTGGTCAGCCGCGACAAGCCAGGCAGCATCGTCAACATCACCTCGACGAGCGCCTTTCAGTCGGGCCCCGGACAGGTCTCCTACTGTGCCAGCAAGGCCGGTCTCGGCGGTGTGACGCGCACCATGGCCGTGGCCCTGGCGCCCCACAGAATTCGCGTCAATGCGGTCGCGCCGGGTCCGACCAAAACCACCATGATGAAAGATGTCATGGCAGTGAATCCGGATGCGATCAAGCCGATCCTGGCGCGCACGCCGCTGGGCCTGGCCGAGCCCGAGGAAATTGCCACCGCGGTGTTGTTTCTGGCATCCGATGAAGCGAGCTTCATCACGGGAGAAACGCTGGCCGTCGACGGCGGCAGGTTGGTGCTCAACTACACGGTGCCGGTCGACTGAGCGGGGCGGATCTCGAGCCAGCTGAAACGGGGCTCGAGGCTGAGGTCCGACTCGGGCAGGCAGCGGCACAGCAACACCTCATCGCCACTCACTGCGTGGTGTTTGCCGTCGCTTGCGAAGGGCAGGGAAGCGCTGCCCGAAACGATTCGCGCAGTGCAGGCACCGCAGAAACCGTATGAACAGGAGGTCACGCGATAGCCTGCCAGGTCCGCCGCATCGCTGAGAACCTGGTCCGCCGCGCAGGAAAAATGCACTTCTTCGTTTTTGCTGTTACGCATGCTGATGCGAAAAGTCACGTCTGGAGCCTCGATCAAAAAGAGATAAGCCTTTCTGTAGGAGCTTGCCTGCAAGCGACCCGACACCCGGTAATTTTGTCGCCTGCAGGCAGGCTCCTGCACAGGTATATTCCCACACCGGCAGAGTCCGCAAGGAATCATCCCATATCAGCGATGATGTGGTGGTAGCTTGCCAGGCGCTCTGCACTGATCTTGCCTGCCTCGAAGGCCTCGACGATCGAGCAGCCGGGCTCGTCGCGATGGCGGCAATCGCGGAAGCGGCAGGTGCCGAGCCAGGGGCGAAATTCCACGAAGCCCGCGGCAATCTGCTCGCGGTCCAGATGGATCAGGCCGAACTCGCGAATTCCCGGTGAATCGATCAGGCATCCTCCTTCGGACAGCACATAGAAGCGCGCCGCCGTGGTGGTGTGGCGGCCCTTTGCTACCAGGGACAATTCGCCCGTGGCGGCCTCGGCCTCGGGGTGAATGCGGTTGATGAGCGAAGACTTTCCCGCCCCCGACTGGCCCACCAGGACGGTGACGCGGTCGCGCAAAGCGGCGGCCAGGGCGTCGAGCCCCAGGCCCTGTTTCGCGGATACCGACAGCAGGGTGTAGCCGAGCCGGCGATAAAGACCGAGCAGATCAGCGAGTTGACCTGTAGGGTCGAGCTCCATCTTGTTGAAGATCAGCAACGGCTCGATGCCGAGCTGTTCGATGGCCACCAGATAGCGGTCGATGAGGTTCTGGTGCGGAGCCGGTTCGGGGGCGAACACCACGGCGATCTGGTCGACATTGGCGACGACGGGGCGCAACTGGCCCTGGGTATCGGGGCGGGACATGAGGGTATTGCGCGGCAGCACCGATTCGACCACCCCGGTGGGTTCGCCGGGGCGCCAGATCACCCGGTCGCCGGTGACCAGATCGCCCAGATTGGCGCGGATGTGGCAGCGCACGGGCTGCGCGCCGGGCGCCAGCGGCAGTGCAAGCACATCCGCCTGCTTGCCGTAGCGGGTGACCACCAGACCCTCACAGTGCGTGCCGAGAGCGTCGTCCTCAGCGGCAACGGTGTCGCCCTGGCGCAGGCGTTCCTTGTGACCGGCAATGCGGCGCCGCTGCTGGTGGCTGAGTTTGCGTTTGGCCATTGAAGCCCTGCTGTGGTGAATCGGCGGTAAGGATATAGCATAATTGCCAGCGCCAGGAAATGCTGTACCCATCGCGCAAGGACATGATATGAACTCTCAGATTGCCACCAGGGATCCTCTGAACCTCATCTGGATCGATCTCGAAATGACCGGCCTGTTGCCGGAAAGCGACGTGATCATCGAGATCGCCACGCTGGTGACGGACAAGGATCTCAATGTACTGGCCTCCGGGCCGGTGATCGCCATTCACCAGGAAGATGCGATCCTCGATGGCATGGACGAGTGGAACACACGCCAGCACGGCCAGTCGGGCCTGACCCAGCGGGTTCGCGAGAGCCGCATCTCCTGCGCCGAAGCGGAGCGCGCGACCCTCGAATTTCTCGCCCGGTGGGTAGAAGCGGGGGTGTCACCCATGTGTGGCAACTCCATCTGCCAGGACCGCCGTTTTCTCGCCCGCTACATGCCCTCGCTGGAAAAATTCTTCCACTACCGCAACCTGGATGTGAGCTCGGTCAAGGAAATCGCCCGGCGCTGGCGCCCCGAACTGGCCAACGGCTTTGGCAAGAAGGCGCGCCACCTGGCGATGGACGATATTCTCGATTCCATTGCGGAGCTGGCGTATTACCGGGAGTGTTTTTTCCGTACGGAATAACCATAGGGCGATTCGTGATCGCCCCTGCACCGGCTCTCGCACCCCGTAGGGGCGATTCACGAATCGCCCTGACGTCCCGCCCGCGCATAGACACAGAGTGCAGACAGAGTACCGTAGACGATGATGAACCCGGCGATGCCGGGGAGCATCTCCGCCGCAACCAACAAAGCGACGGGCATCTGAAACAGACAGAAGACCAGGCCGAACAGCAGCAACCAGGTGCGATGCGCCACCGTGCGCGCGGTTTCCGCCGCCACACCCTGTTCGCGCAGCGCCTGCTCGCGCCATGAGCAGAACAGCTGATAAACGTGGCTGCGATGAGCCTGATGAAAAGGTTTGCCCTGCACAATGCGGCTGATCAGCGTGACGGTGGCGTCACAGGTGAATCCCGCCAGCAGGATCAGCCACAGCCACAGAACCTCGGGCGCCAGGCTCGCATCCAGCATCATGGCGCCGGCGATCACGAAGCCGACAAACGCACTTCCCGTATCGCCCATGAAAATCCGCGCCGGCGGAAAATTGAACAGCATGAAACCGGCGGCGGCGCAGGCGATCACCAGCGCCAGCCAGGCCAGTTCTCCGGGGTAAAGACCGAGACTGTCGAGCAGATAGAGCCCCGCACCCAGCAAGATGGTCTGCAAGGCGGCGATGCCATCGATGCCGTCGATGAAGTTGTAGAGATTGGTGAGCCATACCACGGTCAGCAGCGCGGTCACTGCGGCGAACCCTGTGATCAGTACACCGCTGGTGGCTTGCAGTGCCGCGAGAGGAAACGCCAGTGCCGCTACCGCGACGCCCAGCTGTGTCAGAAAGCGCGGCAGCGGGTCAAGACCGCGAACATCGTCAACCAGCCCGACCAGAGAGAGGATCAACCCCGCGGCTCCCAGAACCAACAGTGCCGGAGAGCTGCTGACGAACAGGCAGGTGCACACCACCAGCGCGAGGGCGACGCCGCCACCCTTGGGAGTGGGCAGATTGTGGGAACTACGGGCATTGGGTACATCGACGATCCGCAAGCGCCGGATGACGACATAAGTCACCCCGGTGAGCAGGGCACTGAGGGCAAAAACGACAATGAAAAACCAGGGGGAGTCGGGGACGATCATCCGTGCGATGAGGATATGGCGGCGAGGGATTGATAGAGCGCGGCATACTGACGGCCCATTGCCTCGCCGGTAAAAAGTGTCTCGTAGCGCCAGCGTGCATTCTGGCCCCATTCGCGGGCGAGCGCCTCGTCACCGACCAGAAGATTCATGGCCTGTGCCAGCTGTGCCGGATCCGCCGGTGCCACCACCAGGCCGGTATGGCGGTCGAGATTCACGTAGCTGGTGCCGGTGCCGATCTCACAGCTGATCATGGGCTTGGCCATCATCGCGGCCTCGATCAGCGATATGCCGAAGGCTTCCGAGGGTAGATGGGAGGGAAACACCATCGCCCGGCAGGCGGCGAGCAGCGCCATTTTTTCCGTGTCGCTGATGCGACCGACGAAGTGAACATTGTGCAGCCCGTGGTCGCGGGCATACGCCTTCAGGCTCTGCTCCTCGGGGCCGGCGCCGGCAATCACGATGTTGGCGCGGGTGGCGGACGCCGCCTCCAGCAAGAAATTCAGTCCCTTGTAGTAGCGCAGTACGCCCACGAAAAACAGAAAATCGTCGCCGTACCGGCGGCGGCAGGCGGCCACGCTGTCATCGCCGGGACGCGGGCAGTTGCTGTCGTCGAGGCCGATGGGAATCACCTGCACCCGATCGCGGTACTCCTGCAGCAGCGAACTGTTTGCCACATAATTGGGCGAAGTGGCAATGATGCGATCGACGCGCTGGAGAAAACGGCGCATCAACGGGCGATACAAAGGGTAGATCGCCTTCTGGCGCACGATGTCGGAGTGGTAGGTGACGACAGTCGGCTTCCTGGTCACCTCGCCGCCTGCCAGGTGGAGCAGGTCGCCAAAAGGCCAGGGAAAGTGGTAGTGCAGCACGTCAGCCCAGGCGGCCTGGCGACGAAAAGGCGCGAGTGCCGACAGCGACATGCCGCAGGAGGCGATTTCCACATGGCGCTTGGCCTGAAATACGTCGGCCTCCTCGCGGTGCAATGGCTCCGCTGACGGGTTCGGGCTGAGCGCGAACACCCGGCTCTCCACACCCAGATGGCGAGTGTTGCGACACGCCTGGTGGATCACTTCCTCGCCGCCGCCCTGGGTATCGGGGAAGTAGGTGCGATAGACGTGGAGAACCCTGAGGGGCTGCGGGAGCTCCTGGTAAAGGCTCATTGGGGAACCCGGCCGTAGGAATCTTCCAGGCGCACGATGTCGTCTTCGCCCAGGTACGACCCGCTCTGCACCTCGATGATTTCGAGTTCCACCTTGCCGGGGTTCTCCAGGCGGTGGGGCGTGCCGAGGGGAATGAAGGTGGACTGGTTTTCGGTCAGCAGCACCACCTTGTCGCCGCACGTCACCCTGGCGGTGCCGCGTACCACGATCCAGTGCTCGGCGCGATGGTGGTGCAATTGCAGCGACAGTTTGCCGCCGGGTTTGACGGAGATGCGCTTGACCTGAAAGCGATCACCCTGGTCGAGACAGTCGTAGTGGCCCCAGGGCCGGAATACCTTGCGGTGATAGAGGTGGCGGCTACTGCCCTGCGCTTCCAGCTGGCTGACCACCAGCTTGACGTCCTGCGCGCGGTTGCGCGGCGCAACCAGCACGGCGTCATCGGAGTCGACGATCACCAGGTCGTCGACTCCCACCGCGGCGATCAGGCGTTTCTCGCCCACCATCAGGCAGTTGCGGCTGTCGATGGCCAGCACCTGGCCCTGACCGGCATTGCCGTGCTCATCCTTCGTTTCGATATCCCAGAGCGATTGCCAGGAGCCGAGGTCGTTCCAGCCGGCATCCAATGGTACCACCGCCGCGGCCTGGGTTTTTTCCATGACGGCGTAATCGACGGAATCGCCGGGGCATGCCTCGAAGGCGCTGCGTTGCAGCCAGGTGAAATCCCGATCCACCTGTGCGCCTGCCAGCGCCTCGCGGCAATGGCGGTGGATGTCGGGATTGAGGCGTTCCATCTCTTCGAGAAAGCGCGCGGCGCGAAAGATGAACATGCCGCTGTTCCAGTAGTATCCGCCGTCGGCGATGAAGCTCGCGGCGCGCTCGGCGTCGGGCTTCTCGACGAAACTCTCCACGGCAAAGGTATCTTCCAGGTGCTCGGCCGGCGCCGCGCGGCGAATGTAGCCGTAGCCGGTTTCCGCGCAGTGGGGCACGATGCCGAAAGTCACCAGCATGCCCTGGCGCGCGGCCTCGGCGCCGCGCTCGACCGCGCTGTGAAAGCTGGCGATGTCGCCGATCACATGGTCGGCGGGCAGTACCAGCAGCAGGGCGTCCGCATCCTGTTCGAGGGCGCGGAGAGCGGCCAGGGTCACGGCGGGCGCGGTGTTGCGACCGCAGGGTTCGAGAAGAATGGCGTCCGCGGTGATGCCGACCTGTTGCAACTGTTCTGCGACCATGAAGCGGTGTTGCTCGTTGCATACCACGATGGGCGCGGATACCGGCAGGCCGCGCAGACGCAGGGCGGTCTGCTGGATCATGGTGGTGTCGTGATCGGTCAGGGGCAAGAATTGCTTGGGATATTCGCGGCGGGACTGGGGCCACAGGCGGGAACCGGAACCCCCGGAAAGAATCACTGGAATCATCAGGTCCTCTCGGCGTCTGCAGGCGCGCTGGCGGATGGGGGCGGAGTCAAGCTATCAATCAAGATTGTTGTCGGTTGTCGGCTCACCGTTTGTTCCACGTCATCCTCCTGTTTCATCTCTTTTGGGCGGTTCGTGAATCGCCCCTACGCATGGATCATCCGCAGCCCGCAGGGGCGATTCACGAATCGCCCGGGGGTTCAAGCGCCGAGCGCCTTCCCGTAAACATCGACGGTTTGTCGGGCGCAGTGGCTCCAGGTAAACGCCGCCGCGCGCTGCAGGCCCTTGTGGCGCAGGGTGGCGGCCAGATCATGGTCCTGAAGCAGGCCGGCCATGGTCTCGTTGATGACATCGACATTTTCGGGGTCGACAGTATACCCACAATCTCCCGTCACTTCCCTGAGTGCCGAGGAGTTCGCCGTGAGTACCGGCACGCCGCTGGCCATGGCCTCGATCACCGGCAGGCCAAACCCCTCATAAATGGAAAGATAGGCGAACAACCCTGCGCCCGCCATCAGTTGCTGCAGGCACTCCCTGGCCTGGTAGCCGGTAACAACGACCCGGTGCGGAAGCTTTATCTTGCTGATGCGGTCCGTCAATTGCTGGTGCTTCCAGCCGGGTGAGCCGCTCAATACCAGCGGGAAACGGCCAGCGAGGTCGCCGGGCAGGGCCTGGTAGGCGGCGAGCAGTTGCTCCAGGTTCTTGCGGGGCTCGAGGGTCGCCACCGAGAGGATGTACTGTCCCGGCTGCAACTGCCAGCGCGCCAGAGTGGCGGCGAGTTCCGTGTGCGCTCTGGGGTGAAAGCCGGGGTCGCAGCCGTTGTGACACACGCTGAGCTTGCTCGCATCCCTGACCAGACCCAGATCGAGCATCTCCTGGCGGGTGAAATCGCTCACGCAGATGATCTGCTGCGCCCGCTCGACAGCGCGCGGCAGATGGCGGTCGAGCCATTGGATGCGCTGCGCCGGATGGGTTTCCGGGTGGCGGATGTGGGACAGGTCGTGCACGGTGATCACCGTGGGGCCGTCGTGGTTCGGCGCAATGTAGTTGGGAGCGTGCAGGAGACTGTTTCGGTGTGCCCGCAACAGCTGGCTGCCATAGTGCAGGCGCAAACCGCGCAGCGCCATGGCTGCAGCGGGCATACGATCGAGGACTTTCCTGGCAAAAGCGAGTGCGCGTTGGCGGCCGTCGTTGCGCGGTTTTCTGACGGGATCCTCTGTGTCGCTCAACAAGCTTTCCACCTGCCCAGCCAAAACCTGGGGCGGGATGAAACCGCTCAGCCCCAACCCGGTGACGGCGCCGATCTCGTCCATGGCGAGCAGTTCTTCGAGCAGGTGCGCGGCATAGTAGCCGATGCCGGTCAACGGCGGCTTGAGTGCGTCACAGGTGAAGATCAGGTCGATGGGCGTCATCGGGGTTTGACGGCGATAGCGGCGTAGTCTTGAGGGCCGTAGAGCAGGGCGTTGAGGCGCTGTGCGGTTTCGCTGTCCTCGGCGATGGCATTCTGCACCGGATGCAGGCGGTGGATGTAAACTTCCCCAAAGCCTTTGTGACGCAACAAAAATTCCGTCAGATCCGGCGGAATGGGATTTTTGTGGGTGGGGTCAGTGTAAAAACGGTGGGCCGCCGTCACCAGGTTTTCCGGGTTGGGTGTTTCGAGAATCAGCACACCTCCTGGCTTCAGGCTGCGCAGGGCTTCGACGAGTAGTGCGTTGAGCTGGGCCAGGGGCAGGTGCTCAATGACATGAAAGACGGAAATCAGGCCCAGAGACTGGTTCTCGCGTTCACGCAGCCAGGCGATACCATCGCCCTTGACCACTTCGAAACCCTTGTCACGACAGATGCTGACATTCCTGTCGTTGAGATCGATGCCGATGCCGTCGTAACCGGCCTCGCGCAACAGGCTCAGCCATTCACCGCGCCCGCATCCGATGTCCACCATCGTTGCCGTCTTGAGTTCGGCGCTCAGCAGCTCATCGAGCAGCGGCAGGTAAAAGGCCATGCGTTGCCGGATTTCGTCCTCGGCACCGCGAAAATGGTTTTCGAAGGCGATGTAGAAATCCTTGTCCAGAGCGGCGTCGCCACCGCTTCCGGCACCGGGTTGCAATTCGTTGATGGCGCTCTGCAACTCGCCGGCCATGGCCCACAGAGAACGGGTTTCGTCCCACAGTGCGCTGGCTTTCTCGTTCATGTCGTGCGCCAGAACTTCGTGGCTTTCGACGGTATCGCGGCACAGCCCCCGGCTGCGAACATCGAGAAGAGCGTGGAGGCGGTTGATTTCGCTGCGCAGACTGCTGATTTCATGCTGGTGGGCATGGAGGGTACGTTTGGCGCGTCCGACTCCCAGCAGCGCCAATGACCAGCTCAGGATGCGGCCCAGTACAGGTATGTTTTCCAGTGACGATCGCAGGCGCTGGCGCTTCAGATCGAAGTGCCGATTGTCGATTTGTGCCTCAGGGCTGTAGCGCAGTGACGCTGCCAGGTCATGCTTGGCGGTGCCGGCCCGCAATTGCGCCAAATGGTCGCAGAGCTCGCTCTCTGAAGGGGCGCGATGCAAAAAGGTGCGAAACGCCAGGGTGACAAAGGCCTCGCCATTCCATGCGAAGAGTTCGTCGAGGGAAGAGGCATGCTGCGGTGGTATTGCCGAGACAACACTCTGGTCCAGATCGGCAAGCCGTTCGCTCGCTCGCCAGTCGAGATATTTGGCATCCTTGTGTGGTTCTTGCTCGTGAGGGGCTGTCATCAGAATACGGGCCTTTGCGTAGTTTCATCCACCGGGTGCTGCGGTATGGCTGGCTTGCAGTATACCGCCCTCTCGTCGCGCGCTCGCCATCCCCTATGACAGCAGAATCGCCTTGAGGTCGGCGACGTTCCTGGCCCAGGTGTTCACGTCGAACGCGACTGGCGGTGCCATGTTGCCGCTGGCGTGCCGGGACAGCCAGTCCGCAATGGCGTCGGCCAGGTCCTCGGGGTGCTCACCGCGGAAGTAACTGGCGTGGTCGCCAGCTACTTCACGAAATACGGGAATGTCGCGCGCCAGTACCGGCATGCCGTGCAAGGCAGCTTCGATGAGAGGCAGGCCGAACCCTTCATTTTCGCTCGCGGCCAGCAAACACTGACTGGCGCGATAGAGCGCGTCAAGGTAATCGTCGCTGATCTCCGCCAACCAGAACAGGCTCTTGTTGCGGCGGGGGTGCAGATCCATGTGCCTTGTCGTTTGCGCAATGGTGCGCCGCTCGGTGGCGGGGAGATCTTTCCAGCCCTCCTTGCCGACGATGACGAGGTTGACGGCGATACCGCGTTGCCACAGCAGGTCGAAAGCCGCCAGTGCTTGGAGGTGGCCCTTGCGAGGCTCGATGGTTCCCACCATGAGGAACGTGGGTACCTGCACAAGTTGCGCAAGCACCTTGCGCGCTTCCCGCGGCAGTCGCTGCTGGTCGCTGCGGGGCCGGGATGCCGCGATGTCCGCGCCGTGGTGATTGATCGCCAGCGCGGGCAGGACGACACCCTGCTGTGCGGCCCATTCGCGCAGCTCAGCGGCCACCGCCTGGGAGATACAGATCAGGCGATCGGCAAAATTGCCGATGGCGTGCAGCCAGCGCTGGTGATTGTCGGCGGCGCCGGACGGAAAATGCTGCGGCAGCGTCACGGGCAGCAAGTCGTGCACCAGAACATTGACGATGGTGCCCCGCGCACGAATATCGTCGAACAAACCTTGCTGATGGGCTGCGATGGTGCCGTGCGGGAACAGGTCCGGCATATAGAGAATGTCGCCATCGCCAAACGCCACCTTGTCATCGGCAAGGACAAGGGGCTCGCATTCCAGCAACTGACAGGTATAGCCGCGCGCATACCGGTACTGCCAGCTACCGTCTACGCAATCCAGGTAAACCGGTTCGATGTGCCAGCCTTCGGGAGGTTGGCGCAACAATTCCAGCAACTGCGCCCGCACGACGCGCTCGATGCCGGTTTTCAGATCCGTGCGGGCGATGGCCGACACATCCACCAGCAGCTGTCTGGCGCGCAGAGGCGGTGTCCAGATGCGCGCGATGCTCTGCGCCACTCGTACCATCTGTGTGTCATCCGGGGCCGGGAGCTCAGCCAGTGCGCGATCCAGCTTCTCGCCGAGCTGTGCCTCGCTGTTGTGATGGATGGACTCGATGGCGTCCCTGTATTGCAGGGCACAGGCCTGGGGGTCGTGCAGTGAGCGGATCGTGGCGAGAGCCCTCTCCCCGAGGACGCGCCTCGCCTCGGCATCGCGCCACAGGTGTTCGAGGGCGTCGCGGAGCGAACTGGTCGCAAACCTGTCTTCCAGAAGAAGTACGCTATCGGCGGGCAGGTCCGCCATGGTGCCGTGAGCATTGACGATGGTGGCAAGGCCGTGATTCATGCAGTCGATCACGGCGCCGGAGGTTTCTCCCCGCGACTGGCTGCGCAACTGGACGGCAACATCCGCCGCCTGGAGATAGTGCTCGAAGGTGTCTCCATCCGCCCACCCGGTGATGTGGATAGCCTTGCCTCGCGAGTGGTCGCGGATCTTTCTCAACAGTGTGTTGCCGTCGCTTCCCGTGGGCTTTTCTCCGACGAATATCAGCACGCAGTTCTCGTCTTGCGCCAATGTCGAGGAGAACCAGGCTTCCGCCAGGCGATCGTGGCATTTGGTGGGAGTGATATGGCCGAAACTGCACACCACGAAGCTGTTTTCGTCGAGCCCGAGCTTGCGCCGTGCCTCGGCGCGCCCGCTTGTGCGCGCAGGTTCCTTGAGGTGGGGTATCACGTGCCACTCTTGCCGGCAGCCGCTGCCGAAATGCTCGCGCGCAAGGTCCGTGCTGAACGGCGAGTGGACGATCATACCCAGCGCATGGCGCAGTACCGCGGCGTTGAGCGGGTAGTCCCAGATGATCTGTTCCTTGGTGCGAGGCTCGCGCAAGTCAGCCAGCGGGCCATAGCCCCACCCCTCATAGAGGGAGCGGGCAAGATAGCCGGGGTTGGTGACGTCTATATGGGCGACGAGGTGGCCGAGGAAGAAGTCGTGCAGCATGACGGCGCCGGGCCACTCTTCCAAAAGCTCGAACATGTGGTCGTGGAAGGGTGCGTTGCCGACGTGGTAAAGGATGCGATCGAACTCCGGTGCATGGGCCCGAAACCACGCCAGATCCCTGACGGGATATTCATCATCGGGCCAGGGAAGCGCAGTGTGCTCCTGGTGAACGATGATATCGATACGGTAGTGGGCTGCCAGACGGGGTATCAGCATCAGGCTGTAGTTGCTGATGCCACTGCGCTCCGGCGGCATGGGAGAGAAATAGGCGAGCCGGGGGCGCGGGTCGGCAGGGTCTCTGTCGGGCCGGTGCGCGCGGCGGCGAAGCAATGCATGGTAGACCTGCCGCTCGCTTGCCGCCAGGGACGAATAGGGCCATTGCAATGTTACGAGGGGCAGGTCCTGCGTTTGTCTTGGCGGTGCGATGATGCTGCGCAAGCGCGTTTCTACGCCACCCGGAAGCATGTCGAGGGTGCTCAGTACCGCCTGACGCAAGCGGGGGCGTGACAGCACTACCCGCGCGAGCAGGGTCGTGGATGATTTAACGAAACGCTTGAAGCTTTGCAATGCCGACAGTCCTCCAACGCTAAAGTCGTATCACCAAACAGGGGTAAACGCCCTGAAGAAAGCGGCGCAGCCGTCATCGCCGAGCGCGTCGATTTTCACGAATTGCCTCATCGCTTTCATGCGTTGCTTCTTTGATAGGGCATCAGAGTATCTCCACGCTCGGGCACAGATTGCAGACCCCCACGAACAATGGCCCACGTTTGCCCGCGACTTCGAACTGGGTCGCGTTGTCCCACCAGTGGTAACAGTGATCGGTGTGTTCGATGCCATCATGCAGTGCGAGAGTAATGGTGTATTTTCCGGGTTTTAGGCGCATGGGAAAGGTAAAGCGCAGCGTGCAGCTCTCACCCGCCGCCAGGGCGATGGGCTTGTCGTGAGCGTGGCTGTTGGTGCCGAAGATGTCCTGCCCGAAGCGATCGCGGATCATCAGCCCCAGCGACATCGGAGGCAAGGACTCTCGTGCCTCGATATCCACATCCAGGGTGACCTCTTCACCGGAGGTCACCAGATTGCTGCCGGAGTCTGCACCCTTGAGCGCGGCATTGCGGATCATTGCATGAAAATTGCCATAGCCACCCTCCAGCACCGAGGTCTCGGGTGCGTCATCGGTGGTCAGCATTTGCATGTAGTAATTGACGCCATCCTCCGGGCTGCCCAAAAACACCAGCTTGCCTTCGTTGAGTACCGCCACACGGTCGCAGATGACCTTAACGGCGTTGAGGTCGTGGGACACGAAGATGATGGAGCCGCCGCTGGCGCGAAACTCCCGGATTCTCTGCATGCACTTCTGTTGGAACAGGCCATCGCCGACTGACAGCGCTTCATCGATCAGAAATGCCTGCGGGTCGGCATGGATAGCGATGGAAAAGGCGAGGCGCATGGACATGCCTGAGGAATAGGTACGCAGAGGCTCATGGATGAAGTGCCCCAGGTCGGCAAAGGCGATGATGTCCTCCGTGCGCTCGTCGATTTCGGCTTCGCTCATGCCCAACAGCAGGCCGTTGGTGCGGATGTTCTGGAGGCCGCTCAATGCGGGATCGAACCCCGTTCCCAGTTCCAGCAGCCCGGTGACCCTGCCGCCGCATGCCACCTGGCCTTTGTCTGGCAACAGCACGCCGTTGAGAATCTTCAGCAGCGTCGATTTCCCCGCGCCATTGCGACCGATGATGCCCAGTGTCTCGCCCTGCGCGACGCTGAACGAAATACCTTTCAACGCCTGATGGCTGGTATGGAAGGGACGGCGCAGCAGCAGTTCCTTGATGCGATGGGACGGATGCGGGTAAAGCTTGAAGGACTTTTCCAGTCCTGTGACCTCGATCATCGTATGCTACCTGGGATCGTTTCAATTTGGTTTGGTGAGGTGCCTGTGGGCAATTCGTGAATTGCCCCTACGCACGTAAGGGGTATTCGATCTGGCGCCCCTCCAATCCCGTAGGGGCAATTCACGAATTGCCCTCACGAATTGCCCTCACGAATTGCCCTCACGAATTGCCCTCACGAATTGCCCCTCACGCCATTGCCCCTCACGCGACAACCCCTACAGGAAATCCCTGATGTCACGCTCGAGATAGCGCCCGAATGCCAGCGCTACCCCCAATAGAGCAAGAGAAAACCCCGCCAGCAAGCCCAGTGCCATCAGGTCCGGCGTGCGCCCCAAAATCAGTGCATCGCGAAGCGCGTCCATACTGTGAACCAGTGGGTTGAACATAAAAACCGTTTGCCACCGGGGCGGCAGTATATCGATCACATAGACAATGGGTGTAAGCCAAAACCACAGCTGTATACCTACCCCGACCAAAGATTTGATGTCGTGCAGAAAGACGCTGAATATGGCGCAAAGCAGCCCGATGCTGTAGGCCAGCAGCTGCTGTATGGCAAAAATCACTGGCAGCCAAAACCAGAACAGCGTCCACTCGAAACCGATCAAAATCAAAAACAGGGCAAAGAAAACCATCGAGATCACATAAACGATGGCTTCGCTCACCACGATATACAGTGGCAGCGCAAACAGTGACACATTGACCTTGGTGATCAGCCCCGCCTTTTCATGGAACACATGGGTAATGCGCGTCAGCGTCGCGGCAAAGGCGTTCCAGGCCAGCAGCCCGGTGATGAGATAGACGCTGTAGCTGTACTGGCCCAGATAATCCATGCCAAGCGCTTCGAGCCGAGCGCCCATGAGGCGCGAGAATACCAGGGTAAAAATCAGGATGTTGGCCAGCGGCAGCAAAACCGTCCAAAGCGCACCCAGGGCGGAGCCTGCATGTTTGTCCACCAGGTCCTGGCGCACGAAGTGGCGGATGAGCGAGAGATTCATGGGGGTCTTAAATCAAATCTGTGGCGCGCGATTCTAGCACAGGCAGTGCCACTAGCCCGGCCGGCGTTTACGCCGAAATTTTGCCAGGATGCTCGGAAAACTCCGGCGGGGAGCCGTGCCCGCAGCATCGAAAAGAACCTGGCCCCGCTGATATAGGGCCAGGTCGAGCTCTACGCGCCGCCGTGCCACCGGGTTTGTCTCGAAGACGGCCAATGCGGCGTCGTCCTCGTCGGCGTGGCTGTTTCGGTTCACGTTCACGGCGACGGCTTCGAGGGGCTCCGTGAGGCCGAAGAGGCGACGAAACTGCGCAAGGGATTCATCGAAACGTTCGACGATACCAATGAAATCCAGGGATTCGAGGTGTGCGATGGCGTTGCCGAGCAGCGCCTTGCGCGCCGCATCGGTTTGCAGCATGGGATAGTCGGTGCTGAAGGCGAGTTGGCGGGTGTGAACATTTGCGAAACCTTGCTCGATTTCCGGCAGGTCGAGGCTGATGAAATCCGGGAAGTCATACTTTCGCGTCAGCTTGACGATGTGCCTGTCGCGGTCTGCCATGGTAGCGATGGCCTCTTCGCTTTGAACCCGGTAGTAATGGTAGTGAGAGAGGATGCGCGCGCGCGGTTCGCGAAGAAAGGTCACAAGGCGAGGGCGCGTTTTGAACAGGGCAACGACGTTGTATGAGTAGTGGCCTATATAGAGCTGATAGTCATCGTCACCGTTCCACAACAATGAGATCAACTCGTCGCCATCCATGCGATGAAAGATATCGGCGTCGTCGTACAGGGACTTGAGAATATGTGTGAACGATGAGCCAGCCGTTTTGGGTATGTGCAGAAAGACCAGCTTTTGTGGTGCGTTGATATCCTTCGACATATCTTTCCTGTGTTTGGCCGCAAGCGCCGGCAGGCCCGGGGAGTTTGGAGTGCGAGAAGGTTAGCTACCCCTTTCCCGCTACGCAATACCATGAAGAACCGAGGGGTGGTGGGTGGGGGCAATTCGTGAATTGCCCGTACGGAGGTGCGGTGGTTGTCGTGTGGCGTCTTGGTGGGGCTGTGGGTGGGGCAATTCGTGAATTGCCCGTACGAAGGTGCGGTGGTTGTCGTGTGGCGTCTTGGTGGGGCTGTGGGTAGGGTCAATTCGTGAATTGCCTGTACGGAGGGGGGTGGTTTACGTATGGCGTCTTGGTGGGGCTGTGGGTGGGGCAATTCGTGAATTGCCCGTACGGAGGTGCGGTGGTTGCGTGTGGCGTCTTGGTGGGGCTGTGGGTGGGGCAATTCGTGAATTGCCCGTACGGAGGGGGGTGGTTTACGTATGGCGTCTTGGTGGTGCTGTGGGTAGGGTCAATTCGTGAATTGCCCGTACGGAGGTGCGGTGGTTGCGTGTGGCGTCTTGGTGGTGCTGTGGGTGGGGGCAATTCGTGAATTGCCCGTACGGGGGGGGGGTGGT
>Ga0265293_10003064_pt1 | contig 31865 bp, 31 predicted proteins | sample Munlanlewell138R_FD_192505 | JGI IMG/M metagenome (GOLD analysis project Ga0265293, IMG submission 192505) | Leachate microbial communities from a municipal landfill in Southern Ontario, Canada - Leachate well 138R | ecosystem: Engineered > Solid waste > Landfill > Unclassified | place: Canada... | reverse complement strand
GCATGCAGGAGATGCTGTATCCCACCTCGTATCTGAAGTCCAAGGGCCTGGGCAAGGCCTGCGCCCTCATCACCGACGGCCGCTTCTCCGGCGGCACCTCGGGCCTGTCCATCGGCCATGCCTCGCCCGAGGCCGCCGAGGGCGGCGCCATCGGCCTGGTGGAAGAGAACGACCTCATCGAGATCGACATCCCGAACCGCAGCATCCGCGTCGCGGTCTCAGATGAGGAGCTGGCGCGCCGCCGCGCCGCCATGGAGGCCAGGGGGGCCGATGCCTGGAAGCCGGTGAACCGCCAGCGCCCGGTGTCCGCCGCGCTGCGCGCCTATGCCGCCATGACCACCTCCGCCGCCCGCGGCGGCGTGCGCGACGTGAGCCAGCTGGAGCGCAAGCGCTAACCGCTGGAGAGACACGGCCCAACACAGAGACGCAGAGACACAGAGATCACAGATGTGAAGAATTCCAGGGGACGCCAAGGTACGGCCTCGCGTCCCCATGAGTCTTTCTCTGTGTTCTCCGCGTCTCTGTGCCTCTGTGTTGAATCCAGCGGCTTTGGGCGAAACCATCGCGGCCTTCGGCCGCTCCTGCGGTGCCTTTGTGACAACGCTGTCACAGCCGTGTCACATTCATCGCGTTTACTAACAGGAGACACAACCAGGAACCTGTTAGATGCCGGCCAACGACATCCTCATTGTCGAAGACGAGCCCGCCATCCGCGCCATGGTCGCCATGGCGCTGGAGCGGGCCGATTTCGCCGTGCGCGAGGCAGGCGATGTGCCTGCGGCCGAGCGCGCCATCGCCGACCGTCGCCCTGACCTCATCCTGCTCGACTGGATGCTGCCCGGCACCAGCGGCATCGAGCTGGCGCGTCGTCTGCGTCGCGACGAGTACACGCGCGACGTGCCCATTCTCATGCTCACCGCCCGTGCCGAGGAGGACGATCGGGTCCGTGGCCTGGACGTGGGTTGCGACGACTACCTGACCAAGCCGTTTTCGCCGCGCGAGTTGGTGGCGCGCATCAAGGCGTTGCTCCGGCGCAGCGGCCAGGACGATGCCACGCTCGTGGTGGGCAGCCTGCGTTTGGACACCCTCGCTCACCGGGTTTCCGCCAACGGTGCGCCCGTGGAACTCGGGCCTACCGAATACCGCCTGCTACATTTCTTCATGGCCCACCCGGAGCGCGTCTACAGCCGTGCGCAGTTACTGGACATGGTCTGGGGCCGTGGTGCTTACGTGGAGGAAAGGACGGTGGACGTGCATATTCGCCGCCTGCGCAAGGCCCTCGAAACGCACCAGTGTGATCACCTCGTGCAGACCGTACGCGGTGCCGGCTACCGTTTTTCCGCGCAGGCCTAACCGTGTCGGGACCCTGGTCAGCTGAAGTCTGGCGCATCGCAAGCATCGCACTGCTTGGTTTTCTCGTCGGACTGCTGTTCGACCGGCCGGGTCTGTTTACGGCACTCGGTATGTTCGGCTACGCAGGATGGCACCTGTTGCAGCTCTATCGGCTCGAACACTGGCTGCGCACCAGCCGCACACTGAATCCGCCGGAAGGCTGGGGGATCTGGGGTGAGGTGTTTCATCACATCTATGGTCTGCAACAGCGTAACCGCCGCCGCAAGCACCGCCTTGCCGGCATGTTGAGCCAGTACCAGAAAGCCACCGCGGCCATGCCCGACGCTACGGTGGTGCTTGGACCCAATTGGGTCATCCAGTGGTTCAACGAGGCGGCCACCAGCCTGCTCGATTTCAAGGCTTCACAGGATGTGGGCCAGTGCATCGAAAACCTGCTGCGCAACCCCGCCCTTGGCGAATTCCTCGCCAAGGGCGCCAAAGGTACTCTCGAGATCCCCGCGCCGAGCGATCCGCGCCTGACCGTGAGCCTGCGCGTGGTGCCATACGGTGATGAGATGCACCTGCTCATCGCGCGCGACATCAGCGAAAGGCAGCGCCTTGAGAAGATGCGCCGCGATTTCATCGGCAACGTGTCCCATGAGTTGCGCACGCCGTTGACGGTGATCGGCGGCTTTCTGGAAACCCTGGCCGAGGAGGCGGGGCAAGACAGCCGCTGGGCCAAATCCATTGCCCTGATGCGCGAGCAATCCCTGCGCATGCAAAACCTCATTGACGATCTGCTGCTGCTTTCTCGCCTCGAAAATGAAGGCCAGACGAGCACGCCAGAGCCGGTGAACGTCTGCGACCTGCTGGGTGCGATGGAGGCCGATGCGGCGTTGGGTATGGCCGGCAAAGACCATGTCATCGAGCTGGAGTGTGAGCCGGGTGTCGGCCTGTATGGTGCCGAACGGGAACTCTACAGCGCGTTCAACAACCTGCTCGTCAATGCCGTGCGGTATACGCCGACCGGCGGACGCATCCTGGTGCGCTGGTACGTGAGCACCCAGGGGGCGCATCTCTCCGTAACCGATAACGGCGTCGGCATCGCGCCTGAGCACCTGCCGCGGATCACCGAGCGGTTCTATCGTGTGGATCCGGGCCGTTCGCGGGAGAGCGGCGGCACCGGGCTCGGCCTCGCCATCGTCAAGCATGTGCTCCAGAACCATGACGCACGCCTGGTCATCAAGAGCGCGCTGGGTCATGGCAGTACCTTCACCTGCATCTTTCCGCCGGAGCGTGTCTGCCCTCTGCCGGTGAGCCGCGTGAGCGGCGGCTCACAAGAGCTTCATTGAAAAGTCATACTGCTGTCATTTGCGTAGTTCATTGTTATGCCCAGGTTCACTGACATGACTGGAGAAGAAGCATGAAGTTGTCCACCCTGATCGCCGCGAGCGGGCTGGTCGCCTCCGCACTGATGTCGGGACAGGTCCTCGCCGAGGCCAAGGTCGATCCGGCGCTGCCTACTTACGAGAAGACCTCGGGCGTGTCCGGCAACTTGTCCTCGGTCGGCTCCGATACCCTCGCCAACCTCATGACCATGTGGGCCGAGGAGTACAAGCGCCTCTACCCGAACGTGAACATCCAGATCCAGGCCGCTGGTTCTTCCACCGCGCCGCCGGCACTCACGGAAGGCACCGCCACGCTCGGCCCCATGAGCCGCAAGATGAAGGACAAGGAAATCGAGGCGTTTGAGAAGCGCTATGGCTATAAGCCCACGGAAATCCGCGTCGCCATTGATGCGCTGGCCGTGTACGTCCACAAGGATAATCCCATCAAGGGCATGAGCATGGAGCAGGTCGACGCCGTGTTCTCGTCCACTCGCAAGTGTGGTGCCGGCGAAGAAGTCAGCCGCTGGAATCAGGTCGGTGTGGGCGGCACACTGGGCAACCAGCCCGTTCAGCTCTACGGCCGCAACTCAGTCTCGGGTACCTACGGTTATTTCAAGGAGAAGGCCCTGTGCAAGGGTGACTTCCGCAACAGTGTGAACGAGCAGCCCGGTTCCGCGTCCGTGGTGCAGTCGGTTTCCACGTCGCTGAACGGCATCGGCTACTCGGGACTGGGGTACATCACCTCGGGCGTGCGCGCGGTTCCGCTCGCGAAGAAGGCGCGCGAACCGTTCGTCGATGCCTCCGCCGAGAACGCTATCAAGGGTGCATACCCGCTGTCGCGTTTCCTCTATGTCTACGTGAACAAACACCCGAACAAGCCGCTCAACCCGCTGGAGCGTGAGTTCGTGAAGATGATTCTGAGCCAGTCCGGCCAGCAGGTGGTGGTCAAGGACGGTTACATTCCGCTGCCGAAGAAGGTGGTGGAGCAGGAGCTTGCCAAGCTGAACTGAACCCGGATCGGATTGAGGCCAGGCTATAAAAGCCCCCGCTTGTTGGCGGGGGCTTTTTTGTCCGTCCAGCACAGGCGCACAAAAAAAGACCCGTTCCAGGAACGGGTCATGGGCACAGCTTCACGAGGAGAACACTCAATGGGTCTGACTGCCGATCATTTCCTGCAAGGCCTGGTAGGTCTCGCGCCGGCAGTTCTGGAACGTGAGATTGGTACCGTACTTGGAACGACCCATTACCCGCGCCTGTAGGCGATGCACCTGCAGGCGATCGTCCTTGCGGAACGACAGGGTTACTTCGACTTCCGAATGGTGAGGCAGGGTTACCGCGCCGGTATCCACGAACATGCCGTCGAGTCGAAGATTGCGTGCCCGTGCACTGACCAGGCCGAGGGGCCGGTAGTTGAGCTGCACCGAAATGTCGGAGGCAGGTGGCATGAGACAGACCTCCGGGGCGACGAGCAGCCCCAGCGCGCAGGGTGTTTAAACCATAGTCGACCGTCCGACGCTTTCCAGATACGCGATGTGATCTGTATCAATACCTCGCGTGGTGCGGCGGAACCCTTCGGTTGCGCTCAACGTCAGGTGCTTGATCGGGAAGGATTCGCATTGTTTCAGTAGCGAGCTTTTCCGAGTGGAGTTTCGTTCTAGAAGCCGGGATTGTGCTTGCGCAAGGTTCGCAGCAGGGCGGAGAACTCGATGGCCAGGCCCGCCTCCAGTTCGCGCGCCCGGTCGGTGAGCAGGCGCGCGGTGCGCCTTGCCGGCGGGCCGTCGCCGGCAAGGGCGATGATGTTGTCCTTGCCGTGGACCGGCAGGCGGGCGACCGGTGCATCGAAGCCGGCGGTGATATCGTCGATCATGTCCTCAAGGCCGACCGTGTCGCGGGCCCACAGGTTGATGGCCAGCATGCCGCCAGCGCCGAGCCGCTCGCGCAGGGCACCGAAAAAGCCAGGACCGCACACGGAATAGGCGATGCCGCGCCGATCGAAGGCGTCGACCAGAATCAGGTCATAGGTGTCGCTGGCGGCGCGCGCGAACCGGCCCGCGTCATCCACTACCACGCGCAGTCGGGGCAGGTCAGGCAAGCTGAACCAGCGCTGCGCCACGTTCACCACCTGCTCGCGCAACTCCACCACATCCAGGTGCAGGTCCGGATAATGGTGCAGCAGGAATTTGGCCAGCGAACCGCCGCCCAGGCCAATCAGCAACGCGCGGCGCGGAGGCGGTGTAAGCACCAGCGGCATGAGCATGGCACGGGTGTAGGACAGCACCAGGCGCAGCGGATCGCCGAGCTGCATGGTGCTCTGTTTGGGTTCCGAGCCGAAGTGCAGGGAACGCTCGAAGTTGTCCTGCACCACCTGGATGGTGCCCCAGTCGTCACGGGCTTCGAAAATCACCGTACCGCCATAGCGTCTCATTGGTATCCCTGTGGAAAAGAACGGCGTAGCATAGAGTTGCAAGCAAATGCAGGGAATGGCGCATGCGTTATGCCATCAATCTGAACCTCGATTACGCCAGTCACGAGCACGGGCAGGTCAAGGCATTGTTTCAACGCCTGCGCAGCGATCTTATCGAGGCCGGTTTTCGTCAGGATGGCCGCTTGTTCACCATCGAACTGCCGGAAGCGGAGGCCTGCGGGCTGGCCCGGAACGTCATCGAGGCCACATCCCGGCAGCAAGGGTTTGGCGATATCTACGCCTTCGTGAAGGAATTCTACGGATTCGACTTCGAAACCGCGAACAACCTCCTGCTTCCACCGGCCGACAACATCGGCGTGGTGGAGATGGGCGAACTTCCCGACATGGAATGCATCGACTTGAAACCGCCGCGCGACAGCTGAACCGCCCCTGGTCCGAACGGCCACGGTTAGGCCGGCCCGACGGACCCATCCTGTAATACTTGGCAGCTCGTTTTCGCTTCCACTCGCCGGTCCACCGTTCCACCTTTGTCCCTGATCAGCGTGATTGGGGCTCTCTTGCGCGTAGTCTTGTCACTGTATAAGCCTGTGGCATGAAAGCGTGCGCTCACTGCGCTTAGTGTGCCGAATCTACCGTAGGGTATGACCGAGCCTGAATCACGGCGCTGGAATGTGGCCGTACACAGTGGTGAAATGCGCCCCCCTGTCTGATACTCATACTCGCCGACCGCCGGAAGTAGGGGCCCGAATGGGCTCCGCGGCCTGCAAAGAACCATCCTGGATAACCGAGCCGCCGTCCCAGGCGCCTTCGCCAAGAGCGACAGTCGTAACCCATGGCCGATACCCTGCAGTTCCATTGGTCGTCCCCGAAACCACTCGAAGTGCGCGTGTGCACGAGCCATCTGGCCAAGTACATGCGCCTGAAGGTGATGCCGTCGGGCGAGGTACAGGTGGTGGTGCCCCAGGGCTTCGATCTGCGCCGCATTCCGGCCTTTGTGGAGCAGCATCGGGAATGGCTGGAGCAACAGCTGCGCCGGCTGCGGCGTGAACACAGCCTGGATCCCTTGCAGCGGCCCGAGGTCATCGAGCTTCCCGCCTTGGACGGGCTGTGGGAGGTGAACTACCTGCCGGCCCGGCCGGGCCGCAGCCAGTGCCGCGAGCGCATTGACGGTACCCTGCTGGTGAGCGCCGCGGCCAACGAATGGCAGGAGGCGCTCAACCGCTGGCTCGCGCGCGTGGCGCGAGTACACCTGGTGCCCTGGCTGGAACGGGTGAGCATCGAGACCGAACTGCCCTACGAAAACGTCACTATCCGCGGCCAGAAGACCCGCTGGGGCAGCTGCTCGGCGCGCAAGACCATCAACCTCAACTACCGCCTGCTGTTCATGTCGCCGCCGGTGGTGCGCTATCTGTTCGTCCACGAGCTGTGCCACACCGTGCACATGAACCACTCCGCCCGCTTCTGGGCTCTGGTCGCCCGCAAAGAGCCCGACTACAAACGCCTCGACGCAGAACTCCGCCGCGCCGGCACCCGGGTGCCGCGCTGGGCGCGGGCGGAGTGACGGGGCGTAACGCGGAGGGCGCGGAGATGGGATCGACGGGAACCGTCCGGGGCGATCATCGCTACCCACTCCACCATCCACCGATCGTTCAAGAGATTGAGATCGCGGTGATTGGCCTGGTTTCCTCCGCGACCTCCGCGCCTCCGCGCCCTCCGCGTTTAACCCCGAACTAGATCTCCCCCGCAAACGCCGCCGCCACCTGGGCGCGCAGGGCGTCGCCGCTGCCTTCGTAGCGGGATGAGAAGTGGAAGGGGACCACGCGGCGGACGCCGGCGCGGCGCGCCAGGCGGCCGGCGTCGCGGGCGGTGAGGTGCGCCTTGCGGCGGGCATTTTCTTCGTCCTCGGCCAGGAAGGGCGCCTCGATGTAGAGCACGTCGGCGCCGGCCGCGAGGGCGGTGATCCGTTCGGCATTGGCCTCGTGACCCGCGCAGTCGGTGACGTAGGCGAGGCGCTGGCCCGGGACCAGGCGCACCACCTCCCGCAGTGAGCCGAGGCTGCACTCGCCGACGCCGTCCTCGCGCAGCACCGACAGTTTCGTCCCGGGCGCAGCCCCGGCGAGCACCAGCCGCTTCAGCTCGTTCAGCCACGGTCCGACCCGCAGGCCGCGCTCCTCCAGCCGTGTTCTCAGGACGTTCACGTGGCGGGACTCCTCGAGCATGAAGGCCAGTGTGGGGATCTTGTGGTCGAGCACGGTATAACGCACCCGGTAGGCAGGATTTTCGACCAGCACGAAGCCTTCGCAGGCGAAGCGCTGTACCTGGCCGCGCGCGAAGGCGCGTCGCGCGTGGAACTCCGCGCTCAGCGCGCGGCCGTCGCCATCCACCTCCGTGGCGATGATGGTGAAGTCGGCCGCATAGTTATGCACCAGATTCCAGGTATAACCCGCGAGCCGGTGTTCCACCCGTGCCACAAAATCCGGCGGCCCATAGAGGTGCAGGCAGGCGGGGCGGTTCAGGAACAGGCGGACCAGGCGGTCCAAACCGGCGAAATGGTCCATGTGGGCGTGGCTGACGAACACGTGGGAGATGCGCAGGATCTTGCGAGGGGGCAGGGCCGCCAGTTCACCCAGATCGAACAGCAGGGCGCCGCGGCGGTACATCAGGTCCACGTACAGCGCGGGATCGCCGAAGGCGCCATTGACCAGCGCGGGCTGGAACAGGGTTTTCACGCGCCGGTCCCGATCGGCTGCCCGTATTCGTGCCGGCCGGGCCGCAGGTTCTTCCAGCCGCGGATCATGATGACCGTCTTGAGCACCGTCGGCCCGTCGATGCAGGGCACGTCCAGGCCCACCGCCAGCAGCGTCCCATGCGGGCTTGACCCGCCCACTTCGATAAAGCGGCGCACCCTACCGCTGGCGGCCAGGGTGGAGAGGGTGGCGTCCCAGAGCACTGCCTGGCCCAGCAGCCGGCCGCTGAAACGCACCCGTACCTGCGGTCCGCCGAGCGGATCCAGGCACTCGTAGGTGATTTCCGGTGTTTCCGTCGACATCATGGTTTCCCGGGGCGAAGTACGGGTCTGTAACAATCCTGTCACAAACCGTCCCTATGATCGTGTGATGGAAAAAGCGAGCGAATCCCCTCTCTTTGACGCGGCCAACGAGCGCCGCTACCAGTGGCGCCTGATGAAGGATGCCGCGGCGCGACGTGCGGTGGGCGTGGGCGGCGTCGGCGTCATCATCGCCATCCTGTTGATTTTTTTCTACTTGGTGTACGTGGTCTATCCGCTGTTCGTGCCCGCCTCGGCCGGCCCGGTGGCGGACTACCCCGTGCCGGGCGGCAGCAGCACGCTCCACGTGGAGGCCGAAGAGTCCGGTGAGCTGGCCGTGCGTTACACCGCCGATGGCCGTGCCGTGTTCTTCAGGCTGGCCGACGGCGCGGTGGTGAAGGATCAGCCGCTTATCCCGACCGGGGGCGCGACCGTCTCGGCACTGACGGCGCCCGACGCAGCCGCCAATGACGTGGCCCTCGGCCTGTCCGACGGCCGGGTCCTGCCGGTACGCCATGGGTTCGCACTCAGCTATCCGAACGATCAGCGCACCATCACGCCGGCGCTGGCGTTCCCGTACGGCGAGGCAGCACTCACCCTCGATGATCGCCACCAGCCCCTGCAAGGGCTTGCCGTGCGTGACGGTGAAGAGGCGCTGCTCATGGCGGCAACCACCGCCGACGGGCGTCTCCTGCTGGTGACCTTCGCCAAGCAGACGGACTTTCTGTCGGACGAGACCACGCTCGAACGCAGCGCCGTGGAGCTGCGTGGGGTGCCCTTCGCCCCGCGCTTCCTGCTCATTACGCCGGACCAGCGCTGGCTCTACGTCGCCTCCGAGACCGGCGAACTCACGAGTTTCGACCTGTCGGATACCGCGGCGCCCCGCCACACCGAGACGGTACGGCTGGTCAAGGGCAAGGCACAGCTCACGTCGCTGCGTTTCCTCATCGGCGGTTATTCCCTGCTCGCGGGATCGTCCGACGGCCGCATCGCCCAGTGGTTCCCGGTGCGTGATGATCAGAACATCAACCGCCTGACCTTCATCCGCGGTTTCCAGCAGGGCAGTGCCCCCGTGCAGGCCCTCGCGGTGGAGCAGCGCCGCAAGGGTTTTGTTGCCGCCGATGCCCAGGGACGCGTGGGTTTCTACAACACCACGGCCAATGCCTCCGTGCTGACCGTGGACGTGGTCAAGGGCGGTGTCAGCGCCCTCACCATTTCACCGCGCGCAGACGCGCTGCTTGCGGAAGGCAAGGATGGCCGCGTGCATGTGTGGCAGGTACATAACGAACACCCGGAGGTCTCCTGGTCGGCGTTGTGGGAGAAGGTGCATTACGAGGGCTACTCCCAGCCGGAGTACGTCTGGCAGTCCTCGGCGGCTAACAACGACTTCGAACCGAAGTTCAGCCTTACGCCGCTGGCGTTCGGCACCCTCAAGGCGGCGTTCTACGCCATGTTGTTCGCGGCGCCGTTGGCGATCCTTGGTGCCATCTACACCGCCTATTTCATGGCGCCGCGCATGCGCACCGTGGTCAAGCCGACCATCGAGATCATGGAGGCGCTGCCGACGGTCATCCTCGGCTTCCTGGCGGGCCTCTGGCTGGCACCGTTTTTCGAAAATCACCTGCCGGGCGTTTTCGCGTTGCTCGTCGTCGCCCCCTTCGGCGTGCTGGCCTTCGCCTTCGTGTGGTCGCAACTGCCGCTGCGCATCCGCTCGCTGGTCCCCGAAGGCTGGGAGGCGGCACTGCTGGTTCCGGTGCTGTTGTTCATCGGCTGGTTCGCCCTGAGCCTGAGCCTGCCGATGGAGCAGCTCTTTTTTAATGGCGACATGCGCGCCTGGCTCGACAACACCTTCGGCATCGGCTTCGACCAGCGCAACGCCCTGGTGGTCGGCATCGCCATGGGTTTTGCGGTGATCCCGAACATCTTCTCCATCGCCGAGGACGCCATATTCAGTGTGCCGAAACACCTGACCTTCGGCTCACTGGCGTTGGGCGCCACGCCCTGGCAGACCCTGTCGCGGGTGGTGATCCTCACCGCGAGCCCGGGCATTTTCTCGGCGCTGATGATCGGCCTCGGCCGCGCCGTGGGCGAGACCATGATCGTGCTCATGGCCACCGGCAACACCCCGGTCATGGATCTGTCCATCTTCCAGGGCATGCGCACGCTGTCGGCCAACGTGGCCGTGGAAATGCCGGAATCGGAAGTGGCGAGCACGCACTACCGCATCCTCTTCCTGGCGGCGCTGGTGCTGTTCATGTTCACCTTCGCGTTCAACACCGTGGCGGAGATTGTGCGCCAACGGCTGCGCAAGAAATACAGCAGTCTGTAAGCGGAGACATGATGCAAACCGAACCAATGAACTCCGTTGAAGCAGCTGCCGAAGCCACGCGCCGACAGGTGCGCATCGCGTCGCGACTGAGTGCGTGGGCGGCGAGCGGCTCGCCGTGGGTCTGGCTCAATGCGGCCGCCATTGCCACGAGCCTGATTGCCGTGGTCGGCCTGCTGGTTTTCATCGCCGCGCATGGCCTGGGTCATTTCTGGCCCAAGGCGATCATGGAAGCGATCTACGCCCAGCCCGACGGCACGCGCAGCCAAATCATCGGCGAGTTCCAGGGCCACGAAGTCGTGCCGGCGGAGCGTTTGCGTGGCACCGGCATCATGCTTCCACCCGAAGTGACGACTGCGGCACGTTCCCTCATCAAGGTCGGCAACCGTGACGCACTCGGTTTCGATTTCCGCTGGGTGCTGGACGACTGGCTGGTGGATACCCGTTATCCCGAGGATCTGGTGGCCATCGAGCGCCGCGAGTGGGGCAACTTTTTCGGTTATCTCCGCAGCGTCGAGGAAAACGGCACGACCATCGCGACGGGTCCAGCGGCTTGGGAAGTGTTGCAGGCACGCGTGCAACGTGCGCAGGCACTCGCTGCGCAGATCCGCCGCATCGAGAAGGACGAAATCGGTTCGATCAACTATCGGATGGAGCGCCTGCGCCTGGCGGAGCGCCGCATTGAGCTGCAAGGCACTCCCGATGTTACGGAACAGGCCGATATTGCCGCCGAACGCGCCGCGCTGAACAGCGAATACCAAAACTTGCAGGGCCGTTTGACGGCGCTGCACGAGGCGATTGCCCGTGACAGTCTGACGGCTGAGATCATGGGCAATCGTTCTGTAGCCGTACCGCTGTCCAGCGTGGTGCGCGCCTATCAGCCCAATGCCATGTCGCTGTTCGACAAGGTGGGTTTTTACGTTTCCAAGATCTGGGAATTCGTCAGCGCCGAGCCGCGCGAAGCCAATACCGAGGGCGGAATTTTCCCGGCCATCTTCGGCACCGTGATGATGGTGATGCTGATGTCGGTGTTCGTTACGCCGTTTGGCGTAGTGGCCGCGGTCTATCTGCGTGAGTACGCGCGCCAGGGGCCGCTGACCCGGCTCATCCGCATCGCCGTGAACAACCTCGCGGGCGTGCCGTCTATCGTTTATGGCGTGTTCGGCCTGGGCTTTTTCGTCTATTTCCTCGGCGGGAGCATCGATCGCCTGTTCTTTACCGAGGCACTGCCAACGCCCACCTTCGGCACCTCGGGCATTCTTTGGGCGTCATTGACGCTGGCCATCCTCACCGTGCCGGTGGTCATCGTGGCCACCGAGGAAGGGCTGGCGCGCGTGCCGCGCGCGGTGCGCGAAGGCTCACTCGCCCTGGGCGCCACCAAGGCCGAAACGCTGTGGCGTACCGTGCTGCCCATGGCGAGTCCGGCGATGATGACCGGCCTCATCCTGGCCGTGGCGCGCGCCGCGGGCGAGGTGGCGCCGCTCATGCTGGTGGGTGTGGTGAAACTGGCGCCGTCTTTGCCGCTGGACGGTGATGCGCCTTTCCTGCACCTGGATCGCAAGTTCATGCATTTAGGCTTTCATATCTACGACGTGGGTTTTCAGAGTCCCAACGTGGAGGCCGCGCGCCCGCTGGTGTACGCCACGGCGCTGCTGTTGGTGGTCATCATCATCCTGCTGAACCTGTCGGCTATCGCCATCCGCAACCGCTTGCGTGAAAAGTATCGCGCCCTCGATCATTGACGGGACAACCATGAACCAGAACTCGACACCCACCCACGCCATCGATCTCAGCGCCATCAAGCGCGATCGCCGGCACCGCGACCTGGCCTCGGAAGACGTCTGTCTCGAGGTGAAGAACCTCGATCTGTACTATGGCAACAAGCAGGCGTTGAAGCGCATCAACATGACCATTCCGCGCCAGCGCGTGTCCGCGTTCATCGGCCCGTCCGGTTGCGGCAAGTCGACGTTGCTGCGCTGTTTCAACCGCATGAACGACCTGGTCGACGGCGTGCGCATCGACGGCACCATCGAACTGGACGGCGTGAACATCTACGACCGCCAGGTGAACGTGTCCTCGCTGCGCCGTCGCGTCGGCATGGTGTTCCAGAAACCCAACCCGTTCCCGAAGAGCATCTACGAGAACGTGGCCTACGGCCTGCGCATCCAGGGCATCAACAGCCGCCGTACCCTGGATGAGGTGGTGAAAAAGGCGTTGAAGTGCGCTGCATTGTGGGATGAGGTGAAGGACCGCCTGCACGACAATGCGCTAGGCTTGTCGGGCGGCCAGCAGCAGCGTCTGGTGATCGCCCGCGCCATCGCCATCGAACCGGAGGTGCTGTTGCTGGACGAACCTGCGTCGGCGCTAGACCCGATTTCGACGCTGAAGATCGAAGAGCTCATATACGAGCTGAAGGACCGCTACACCATCGTCATCGTCACGCACAACATGCAGCAGGCGGCGCGCGTTTCCGACTACACCGCCTTCATGTACATGGGCGAACTGGTCGAATACGCCGATACGGATACCATCTTCACCAATCCGCGCCGGAAGCAAACCGAAGACTACATCACCGGCCGTTACGGCTAACCACAGCGCTGGAATGTTTCAAAGGGCAGGAACATGGAAAAAGTACATATCGGCCACCACATCTCCCAGCAGTTCAACGAGGAGCTCGAGGACATCCGCACCCGCATGCTGGCCATGGGCGGTCTGGTCGAACAGCAGCTGGCCGATGCGCTGAAGGCGCTCACCGAAGGCGACACGGAACTGGCGGAGCGGGTGATCACGGGCGACTACCGCGTGAACGCCATGGAAGTGAGCATCGATGAGGAATGCAACCGGGTGCTGGCGCGCCGCCAGCCGGCCGCCAGCGACCTGCGCCTCGTCGTCGCGGTCATCAAGACCATTACCGATCTGGAACGCATCGGTGATCAGGCAGAGCGTGTGGCGCGCATGTCGCTGCGCCTGACCCGCAGCAACGCCGACCGTCGCCCCTACTCCTCACTGCGCAACCTGGGCGAGCGCGTGCGTCAACAACTGCACGACACGCTCGATGCCTACGCGCGCATGGACACGGAAGCGGCGGTACAGATTGCCCGTGCCGATTTGCAGATCGATCGCGACTACGATGCGCTGTCGCGCGAACTCATCACCTTCATGATGGAAGATCCGCGCACCATCACCTGGGCCCTGGACGTCATGTGGTCCGCGCGCGCCTTGGAGCGCATCGGCGATCACGCGCGCAATATCTGCGAGTACCTGATCTATCTGGTGAAGGGCAAGGACGTGCGCCACGTCAGCCTGGAACAGATGGAGGCCGAGGCACGTAAATGATCTGTCGGGGCGGGGCACCCATGGCCCCGCTCGCTTACCGCCACTCGGCGGCCTTGGCCGAATTTCTCCGCACCCCGAACAGACCTTCCTCGTAAACCCGCGCCAGCGTGTCTCGCGCACGGGCGTGACCGCTGCGGGCGGCCGCCTCCCATTGGACCAGCGCCGCATCGGTATCCTGCGCACAGCCCATGCCGTAGGCGTACATTACGCCCAGGTTGAACCGTGCATCCGCATGGTCCTGCGCCGCGGCCAGTTGCCACCACAGCAGCGCGTCCCGATCGCTGCGATACGTGCCTCTGCCCTGGGCGTACAGGAGCCCGAGGTTGTACTGCGCATCCCCATGATTCTGGCGGGCCGCCTGCGTAAACCAGTGCAGCGCCGCGCGATCATCGCGCGCCACGCCCAAACCGCCGGCGTGGAGCAAGCCGAGGTTGTATTGGCTATCGGCATCACCACTCTCCGCCAAGGGCCGCCACAGCGCCATGGCACGGGTGTAATCGCCCGCGTTGAACGCGGCGACACCGTCATCCAGCGGACCGGCCGAGGCGAACGGGGTGATCAGGAGGAGAAAGGCAAGGAGGCGGAGGCGCATGGCGCTATTTCACCACGCCGCCGCCGAAACGGGAATCGCTGTTCGTCTGGGACGAAGAGAAGAGAGAAGAGAAAGAGAAGAGAAAAGCTGAACCATGGGGGACAGGGGGGAGCCTTGGATCGTTGCTACGGCACCTGTAGGAGTGGCCTCAGGCCGCGATAATGCTACGCGAACAAAATCGCGGCCTGAGGCCGCCCCACAGGAAAAGGAGAGTTGCGGCCGTCGCGAGCAGAAACTCGCTCCCACAACCTAACCATCTTTCCCCGTGTTCCCCGTGTTCCCCGTGGTTAGTGCCTCTTGTCGCGGTGATACACAGCGCAGCAGGCTAGCGGGGACCGATCAGCAGGAATTCGAGCAACGCCTTCTGGGCGTGCAGGCGGTTCTCGGCCTGATCCCACACCACGCTCTGCGGGCCGTCCATGACCTCGGCGCTCACTTCCTCACCGCGATGGGCGGGCAGGCAGTGCAGGAACACGGCGTCCTTGGCGGCCACGCCCATCACTTGCGCATCCACCTGGTAGGCGGCGAAGGCGCGGGCGCGCTCGGTTTGCTCCTCTTCCTGGCCCATGCTCGCCCACACGTCGGTGGTGATCAGGTGCGCGCCACGCGCGGCCTCGACGGGGTCGCGCATCAGGCGTACACAGTCGGCCGCCTCCGCCACCACCGCCGGGCTCGGCTCGTAGCCTTCCGGGGCGGCGATGTTCAGGGTGAAGCCGAACTGGCGCGCCGCGTGGATGTAGGAGTGGCACATGTTGTTGCCGTCACCGATCCACGCGACCGTCTTGCCGGCGATTTCGCCGCGATGCTCGATAAAAGTCTGTACGTCGGCCAGCAGCTGGCAGGGGTGGTGCAGATCGGTGAGCGCGTTGATGACCGGCACCTTCGATACCGCCGCAAAGCGTTCGATGATCTCGTGGGCGAAGGTGCGGATCATGACGGCGTCCACCATGCGCGAGAGCACGCGTGCGGTGTCCTCGATGGGCTCGCCACGGCCGAGCTGGGTGTCGCGCGGCGACAGGAACAGGGCGTGACCGCCGAATTGGGCCATGGCGACCTCGAAGCTCACACGCGTGCGCGTGGAGGACTTCTCGAAGATCATGCCGAGCGTCCTGTTCTTCAGCGGCTCGTAGGTCTCGCCGCGGTGCTGCATGGCCTTGAGCGCGATGGCGCGATCCAGCAGTCGGCGCAGCTCCTCCGGAGAGAGATCGAGCAGGGACAGGAAATGCCGTACAGCCATTCTCAAACAGCCTCTTCCTTAAGAAAGTCGCGCACCAGCGCGCTTGCTTTGCTAACGATTTGATCCGCTTCGTCGTCCGTGAGCACGAACGGCGGCAGCAGACGCACGTTGTTGTCGTAGGTGACGCCAAGCAGCAGACCCTGGTCGAGGGCGCGCTTGACCAGGTCGCCGCACGGGCGATCCAGTTCGATGCCGAACATCAGGCCGCGGCCGCGGATCTCGTTAACGGCCTTCACGCCGGCGAGTTCGCGCTTGAGGCCCGCGAGCATGCGCTCGCCCAGCTGGGCGACGCGCTGCACCATGTTTTCCTGTTCCATCACGTCGAGCACGGCGAGGGCCACGGCACAGGCGAGCGGCGTACCGCCGAAGGTCGTGGCGTGATTGCCGGGCTGGAACAGTTCTGCCGCCGCGCCGCGGGCGAGGCAGGCGCCCATGGGGAAGCCGTTGGCGATGCCCTTGGCGAGCATCATCACGTCCGGCTTCACGTCTTCGTGCTGGTAACCGAACCACTGGCCGGTGCGGCCCATGCCGGTCTGCACCTCGTCGAACATGAGCAGCCAGCCGTGCTGATCGCAGATCTCGCGCAGGCCCTTGAGGTAGCCGGGCGTGGGCACGCGCACCCCGCCTTCGCCCTGCACCGGCTCCACGAGCACGGCGACGATGCCCTGGGCATTGCTGGCGACGGTGCGCACCGCTTCCAGGTCGTCATAGGGCACGCGGATGAAGCCGCCAACCAGCGGCTCGAACCCGGCCTGCGCCTTGCGGTTGCCGGTGGCGGACAGGGTGGCCAGGGTGCGGCCATGGAAGCTGCGCTCCATGACGATGATCTGGGCGTGGTCGACGCCTTTCTTGTGGCCGTAAAGGCGCGCCAGCTTGATGCCCGCCTCGTTGGCTTCCGCACCGGAGTTGCAGAAGAAGGCGCGGTCCATGCCCGCGACCTGGGTGAGGCGCTCGGCGAGTCGGACCTGGTTGGCGATGGTGTAGACGTTCGAGGTGTGCCACAGGCGGCCCGCCTGCTCGCACAGTGCGCGGACCAGCGCAGGATGAGCGTGCCCCAGATTGCACACGGCCACACCCGAGTAGGCATCGAGGTATTTCTTGCCCGCCTCGTCCCAAAGCCACGCACCTTCACCGCTTTCGAACGCGACCGGCAGCGAGGCGTAGGTGGTCATCAACGCATTCGCCATAGGTACTCCAGATTTTCCGACACCCAAAAAAGAAAAGGCAGTTCCTGCGCGGAACCGCCAGTAAGCGTTGGATTCTAGGATCAGTCGGGCGGCACGTAAAGGCCGGGAGTGGGCGCCGGGCAACCGGCGGGATGCACGACAAACCCCTGGTGTCGGGTTATGCCCTTTGGGCTAACCCGAGTCGGCAAATGAGGCAAACAAGGAAACACCACGGGGAACACGGGGAAACGGGGGAATGCTTCTGTAGGTGCGGCCTGAGGCCGCGCCTACAAGAGAAAAGGTTTTCCCCGTGTCCGCCGTGTTCCCCGTGTTAACTGTTTTCTCTTGGGCTTACCCCGCGTAGTTGCCCGCGACGAAGTTCCAGTTCACCACGTTCCAGAAGTTCTCGATGAACTTGGGACGCAAGTTGCGGTAATCGATGTAGTAGGCGTGCTCCCACACGTCCAGGGTCAGCAGCGGCTGCTTGCCGTCGCGCAGGGGATTGCCGGCGTTGGAGGTGTTGACGATCTCCACGCTGCCGTCGGCGTTCTTCACCAGCCAGGTCCAGCCGGAGCCGAAATTGGTGGCGGCGGACTGGCTGAACTTCTCCTTGAACTGGGCAAAGCCGCCGAAGGCTTTGTTGATGGCCTCGGCCACGGCGCCGGTGGGTTCGCCGCCGCCGTTGGGCGCCATGCAGTTCCAGAAGAAGCTGTGGTTCCACACCTGGGCGCCGTTGTTGAAGATGCCGCCGGCGGGGGCCTTTTTGATGATCTCTTCCAGGGAGGCGTTCTCGAACTCTGTGCCCGGGATCAGGTTGTTCAGGTTGTTCACGTACGCCGCGTGGTGCTTGTCGTGATGGAACTCGAGCGTCTCGGCGGACATGTGGGGCTCGAGGGCGCTCTTGGCGTAAGGCAGGTCAGGCAGCACGTGCTTCATGGATGGCTCCTATTTCCGTGTTGTTGGTTGCTTTGAATCCGAAAAGCCGGAAAACCGTGCGGATAAGCATAGAGGCTCTGCCGGCTTGCCTCGGTGCGGGGTAATCCTGAGCGCGCAGCTAAAGAATGCGGCCTCGGGGCGGCGGTGTACACGACCCGCCTATCTGCCCCATTTGGGCTATCGATCCGGCCAGGCGACGCTCATTAGAATCCGCAGAAACAAAAATATACAAAAAAACTAAACAATTTAGAAGCAATCCAAAGGAGCAGATGATGTCGTTCTCAACCCAGGGCCTTGCCGCCCTCGGGCTGGCGGTTGCCGCCTTCAGCCCGCTTGCACATGCCACCAACGGTTACCAGCTCATCGGCGTCGGTGCATATCAGAAGAGCCTTGGCGGCGCAGTGACCGCCAACCCCGGCAGCGCCATGACGGCCGTGGCCAACCCGGCCGGTATCGCCCGCATCGGCCGTCGCGCCGATTTCTCCATGGAAGCCTTCATGCCGGACCGCGAGGTGGACTTCACACGCCTGGGCGGCGCCAGCCAGGACAGCAGCGTCGACCTCTACGGCGTCCCGGCCATCGGCTGGACCGCGCCGGTGCACGACGACAGTCCCGTTTATTTCGGCGGCGGCATGTATGGCACTTCGGGCATGGGGGTGGACTATCCGTCCACGCGCATCATGGCCGCGAATCCGGCCGTGCCTTCACCCGCTGCCTATTGGGACGGCTACAGCACCATCTCCTTCTGGCAGATGGCGCCGGCGCTGGGCTGGAACGTGAACGACCGGCTCACCCTCGGTGCGGCCGTGCTCATCGACTATCAGTCGGTGGCCTTCAAGCAGCGCATGATGGCGGATACGACTGCCGACGGTTCTGGCGATATGGTCATGTCCAACTTCGACCTGTCGCGCAGCGCCAGCGCCTTCGGCCTGGGCTTTTCGCTGGGCGCCCTCTACGACGTCAGCCCGTCGGTGACCGTGGGTGCCTACTACAAGAGCGAGCAGGCCTTCGATCCGCTGGAATACAACCTGTCGCAGGGTGACATCACTGATTTCAGCACCGGGGTCCCCACGCCGCTGCCCGCCGGCCGCTATGAGCTCGATCTGGATTACCCGCAGCAGCTCTCCCTGGGCGTGGCCGTGCGACCCACGGATGCGCTCACGGTGTCCCTGGACGTGCGCTGGATCGATTGGTCCGCCACCATGGGCAAGCTGTCGGTGAAGGGGCCGGGTGTTGAAGTGCCCATGGACCCGGGCTGGGACGACCAGACCGTCTACGCCCTGGGCGTGGCGTGGAAGGCCACCGAGCGCCTGAACCTGCGTGCCGGCTACAACTTCGCCGAGGCCCCCTTCGACGAGGACAAGGTCAGCCGCAACCTGATCCTGCCGGCCATCGTGGAAGAGCACTACACCGTGGGCGCCGATTACCGTTTCAACGGCCATTGGGACCTGGGCTTCCACTACATGGTGGTGCCGGAAAAGACCATGCACGCCCCCTCGGATGATCCGATGATGCCCGGTGCGGCGATCTCCCTGTCCGAGCGTTCCTTCGGCGTCAACATCGGCTACCGCTTCTAAGCCGCTGCGGTTCCGTCGTGCATCGCGGCGGGAAAAACACCGGGGACACAGCGAAACGCGGGGAAGAATCCCATCTTCTCCGCGTTCCCCGTGGCGCACTTTCTTACCCCCTCTCCCTCCGGGCCCTCCGGGAGAGGGACAGGGTGAGGGGATCGAAATCCGGTGGGATGAAACGGTGGGCCCCGACCCCTACGCCGGGTTTCCTCGGTGTTCTCTGTGTCTCTGTGTTTGCGTTTTTGGGCAGGCATTCGCCCACGGTGTGGGCTCCTACGGGTAGGTTTTGCCACGCGTAGGAGCGGACTCCTACGCATCGGCACCGCCCTCTGTCATCGCGCTCTGCTAACATCCCGCCCATGGATCCCATCGCCCTCAGCCTGTTCGCCAGCCGCATCGAGGCCTTGTGCGACGAAATGGGTGCGGCCCTGAGGCGTGCCGCCTTCTCGCCCAACATCCGCGATCGTCTGGACTTCTCCTGTGCCGTGTTCGACACCCGCGGCGAGCTGTGCGCGCAGGCGGCGCACATCCCCGTGCACCTGGGCAGCATGGCCTTCGCCATGCGCGGCATCGTCGGGCGCATGGACTGGCACCCGGGCGACATGGTGGTGGTCAACGACCCCTTCCTCGGCGGCACCCACCTGCCGGACATCACCGTCATCGCGCCGCTGTTCGTGGGCGAGCGCATCGCTGGCTTCGTGGCCAATCGCGCCCACCACGCCAACGTGGGCGGCAACACCCCCGGCTCCATGCCGATCTCGCGCAGCCTGGACGAGGAGGGCATGGTCATCCCGCCCACTAAACTGGTGCGCGGCGGCGAACCGGACGATGCGGTGTTCGAGGCCATCCTGGAGGCCACCGGCGAGTCCGGCGAACTGGCCGGCGACTTCGCCGCGCAACTGAGCGCCAACCGCACCGGGCTCACCCGCCTCGGCGAATTGGTGCAGGTCATGGGTCTGGCGGCCTACGAGCAGGCGCTCGCGGAATTGAACGACTACGCCGAACGCCTGGCGCGCGCCGCGCTGGCGGACCTGCCCGAGGGCAGCTACCGCTTCCGCGACGTGCTCGACGACGACGGCAGCGGTCACCAGGACATCGCCATCGCCGCGCGGCTGGACGTGCGCGCCGGCAGCGTGCACGTGGATTTCACCGGTACCTCGCCGCAGATGCCGGGCAACGTGAACTGCCCGCTGTCCGTGGCCGCCGCGGCGGTGTACTACGTGTTCCGCTGTCTCATGCCTGCCCACACCCCCGCCTGTGCCGGCACCTTCCGGCCCATCACCTTGAGTGCGCCGGAGGGCTGCTTGATCAATGCGCGCCGCCCGGCGGCGGTGGCCGCGGGCAACGTGGAGACCAGCACCCGCATCGTCGACGTGATCTGCGGCGCCCTGGCCGAGGCCCTGCCCGGGCGCATCCCGGCGGCCAGCCACGGCTCCATGAACAACGTGGCCATGGGGGCGCGTGGCAAACAGGCCTGGGACTACTACGAAACCATCGGCGGCGGCATGGGCGCCGGTGCGCAGGGCGGCGGCCTCAATGCCGTGCAGACCCACATGACCAACACCCTGAACACCCCGGTGGAAGTGCTGGAGAGCCGCTTTCCGCTGCGCGTGGTGCGCTACGCCATCCGGCGCGGGTCGGGCGGCAAGGGCGCGCGGCCGGGCGGCGATGGGCTGGTGCGAGAATACGAATTCCTTGCGCCCGCCCAGGTCACGCTGCTCACGGAGCGCCGCCGCCATGCCCCCTGGGGCCTGATGGGCGGTCAGGCGGGCGCGCCCGGTGAAAACCGCCTCAACGGCCAGGCGCTGCCCGGCAAGACCTGCCTCACCGTGGCGGCGGGCGATCGCCTTGCCATTCACACCCCGGGTGGCGGCGGCTACGGTGGGGAGAACGGCGCTTGAGACGCAGCGCCCTGCTGCTATGCACACTGCTGCTCGGTGGCTGCGCCACGGGTGTGTTCATCGGTGCCGGCGAACCGCCGGTCGCCAGCGAACAGCAGCAGGCCGATCGCCGTCTCGCCGCCGCGGTCACCCGCGCCCTGGTGGAGGCGCCGGACGTCCCCGCCATGGATATCGTCGTTGAGGCGGCTGCGGGCACGGTCATCTTGCGCGGACAGGTGCCGAGTCGCGCGGCTGCCAGCCGCGCCGTGGGCGTTGCGCGCGGCGTGTCCGGCGTGCGCGCCGTGCAAGACGCCCTCACCGTGAAGTAGCCCGGATGAAGCGCAGCGAAATCCGGGAATTACGGCCTCGGATTCCGCTGCGCTTCATCCGGACCGCGTTGAAAACTTTCGCTTTGAACGGAGCAAGACGTGTGCGGAATCTGTGGTGAACTTCGTTTCGACGGAACGAGCCCCGAACTGGCGACCGTCGGTCGCATGCTCACGCGCCTGGAGCGGCGCGGCCCCGATCATGAGGGCAGTTTTTCCGACGGGCCGCTGGCCTTCGGTCATCGCCGCCTGGCCATCATCGACCTGTCGGCCCGTGCCCACCAGCCCATGGTGGACATGGAACTGGGCCTCGCCCTGGTGTTCAACGGCACCATCTACAACTACCCGGAACTGCGCCAGGAGTTGCGCGGTCTCGGTTTCCGCTTTTTCTCCGACGGCGACACCGAGGTAATCCTCAAGGCCTACGCGGCCTGGGGCGAACAGTGCGTGGAACGTCTGCTCGGCATGTTCGCCTTCGCCATCTGGGACATGCGCAACCAGCGCCTGTTCGCGGCGCGCGATCGCATGGGCATCAAACCGCTGTATTTCGCCGAGACCGCCGATGGCTTCCGCTTCGCCTCCAATGTGCAGTCCCTGCTTGCGGCGGGCGGTGTGGACACGAGTATCGATCCGGTCGCCCTGCATCACCAGTTCACCTTGCATGCCGTGGTCCCCGCACCGCGCACCATTCTGAACGGCGTGCGCAAGGTGGAGCCCGGCACCTTCATGACCGTCACGCCGGAGGGCGTGGTGGAACATCATCGGTACTGGCAGCTCTACGCCACGCGCCCAGCGGAGCCGCGCAGCGAAGAGGAATGGACTGAGGCCATCCACGTCGCCTTGCAGCGCGCCGTGAAGCGCCGCCTCGACATCGCCGACGTGCCCGTGGGCGTGCTGCTCTCGGGCGGCCTCGATTCCAGCCTGCTGGTGGGCCTGCTGGCCGAACAGGGGGTGAAGAACATCCTCACCTTCTCCGTCGGCTTCGAGGATCAGCCGGAAGAGAAGGGCAGTGAGTTCGAGTACTCCGATCTGGTGGTGGAGCGCTACGCCACCCAACATCACAAATACGCCATCCCCAACGCGCAGGTGCTGGAGCGCCTGCCCGAGGCCGTGGCGCACATGGCCGAGCCCATGGTGGCGCAGGACGCGGTGGCGTTTTACCTGCTCGCCGAGCGCGTGTCCCAGGAGGTGAAGGTGGTGCAAAGCGGGCAGGGCGCCGACGAGGTGTTCGCCGGTTATTTTTGGTATCCGCGCATGGAGGCCGAGCAGGGCACCGATCTGGAGCGCTTCGCGCGTCACTACTTCGATCGCGATCACTCAGAGTTTCTGGAGACCGTCGCACCCGACTACCGCGGCGAGGACCACACCTCGCGGCTGGTCGCCAGCCTGCTCGCGCAGCCCGGCGCCGACACCTTCCTCGACAAGGTGCTGCGCATGGACGCCACCACACTCATCGTCGACGATCCGGTCAAGCGCGTGGACAACATGACCATGGCCTGGGGCCTGGAGGCGCGCGTGCCCTTCCTCGACGACCACGAGCTGGTGGAACTGGCCATGAGTATGCCGCCCGAGTTGAAGCTCGCTTCGGGCGGCAAGCACGTGCTCAAGACCATCGCCCGCGCGCTGGTGCCCCATGAGGTCATCGACCGGCCCAAGGGTTATTTCCCCATGCCGGCGCTGAAATACGTGCGCGGGGATTTCCTCGATTTCATGCACGGTATCCTGGATTCACGGGCCTGCCGCGAACGTGGCGTATTCAATCGCGCCTATGTGGAAAAGCTGCTCGCCGAGCCCGACCAACACTTCACTCGCCTGCAAGGCAGCAAGCTCTGGCATCTGGCGCTGCTGGAACTCTGGTTGCAGACTCACGCGGACAAGGTTGCGCGGCAGTATAATAGTTGACTAATATGCTCGGGTCTTTATGCCGGTCATTATGACCGGCCCAACCGCACCAATGAAGAGGTGAACCAATGGACGTCATGGAACGTATCCGCCAGCAGGTGGAGCAAAACCCCATCGTGATTTACATGAAGGGCACGCCGCAGATGCCCATGTGCGGGTTCTCCAGCCGCACCGCCCAGGCGTTGGCCAACTGCGGCGTGGAGTTCGCGTACGTGAACGTGCTGACGGACCCGGAGATCTTCGAAAACCTGCCGCGCTTCGCCAACTGGCCCACCTTCCCGCAGGTGTACGTCAACGGCGAACTCATCGGCGGCTGTGACATCACCGTCGAGATGTTCCAGAAGGGTGAACTCAAGCCCATGCTGGAAGCCGCCGTCGCCAAGGCCGCCAGCTAACAATCCGCAGGTCACGTAGTTTCGCAACGTGACCTACGGCGGAGCTTACGACTGGCCTGCCGCATCCTGGGGCGGTTCCGCCTCGGCGAGGCTGGCGATGCCGCCCGACAGCGCATCCCAACGATTCACGATGGCGCAGAACAATTCCGCCGTGCGCTCGGCATCGTACACGGCGGAATGGGCGCGGGTTTGGTCCCATTCAATGCCGCAGGCCGCCGCCGCCCGGGCGAGGACGGTCTGGCCGAAGGCCAGGCCGGCGAGGGTGGCGGTGTCGAAGGTGGTGAAGGAGTGGAAGGGATTCTTGCGGTTGCCCGTGCGTTCCACGGCAGCCTTGATGAACCCCAGATCGAAAAAGGGATTGTGGCCCACCAGGATGGCACGGGTGCAGCCGTGTTGCTTCACGCGTTCGCGCACCGGTGCGAACACACGCTCCAGCGCCTCGCGTTCGGTCACCGCCATGCGGAAGGGGTGATACGGATCGATGCCCGTGAACTCCAGCGAACGCGGGTCCAGGTTGGCGCCCGCGAATGGCTCCACGTGGCACGAGAAGGTGGCTTCCGGTACGAGTCGGCCCGCAGAGTCGAGTGTCACCGTAACCGCAGCGATTTCCAGCAGGGCATCGGTGTAGGCGTTGAAACCGGCCGTTTCCACGTCCACGACCACCGGCAGGAAGCCACGGAAACGCTGCGAAAGACTGAGATTGGGGGATTCCGGGGAAGGCATGGCCGTCAAGCTTAACGTATCGGAGCCGTTTTGCGAAACCGCAGGCCGCCCGGTGCATAATAGCCGGACCCTTTCCGCGGATGATGTCCATGCGCATCACACTCACCAAACCCGACGATTTTCACCTGCATCTGCGTGATGGCGACGCCCTCAAGAGCGTGCTTCCGCACACCGCCGAGCGCTTCGCACGCGCCATGGTGATGCCCAATCTGCGCCCGCCGGCGACCACCGTTGAGCAGGCGCGCGCCTATCACGGGCGCATCCTCGCGGCGCTGCCCGAAGGCGCGTCGTTCACGCCGCTCATGGCGCTGTACCTCACGGACAATACGCCGCCCGAGGAAATCGCCCATGCCCGGCAAAGCGGCATCGTGCACGCGGTGAAACTCTATCCCGCGGGGGCGACCACCAACTCCGATTCCGGGGTTACCGACCTGCGCAAGGTGGAGCCCACGCTGCGCACCATGGCGGAGCTGCGCATGCCCCTGCTGGTGCACGGCGAAGTCACCGATCCGCGGGTGGACGTGTTCGATCGCGAACTGATGTTCATTGAGCATGTGCTGCGCCCGCTGCTGGATCGCATTCCGGACCTGCGCGTGGTGCTCGAACACATCACCACCCGCGAAGCCGCGGCCTTCGTGCAGCATGCCGGCATCAACGTTGCCGCCACCATCACGCCGCAGCACCTGCTCATGAATCGCAACGCCCTGTTCCAGGGCGGCATCCGGCCGCACCATTACTGCCTGCCGGTGCTCAAGCGCGAGCACCACCGCGAGGCGCTGGTGGAAGTGGCCATCTCGGGCAATCCCAAGTTCTTCCTGGGCACCGACAGCGCACCGCACACGCGCCCCACCAAGGAAGCCGCCTGCGGCTGCGCTGGCATCTATTCGGCGCATGCGGCCATCGAACTGTATGCGGAGGCCTTTGAGGAGGCCGGCGCGCTGGACCGCCTGGATGCCTTCGCCAGCCGTTTCGGCGCCGAGTATTACGGGCTGTTCCGCAACCGCGCGACCATCGTGCTGGAAAAAACCGAGTGGGAAGTGCCGGCCAGCTATCCCATGGGTGACAGCACCGTGGTGCCGCTGCGCGCCGGTGAGCGTATGGGGTGGCGGCTGGTGAGGTAACCGCAATACCCAGCCGGAAGAAACGGCTGTGGAGAATCAGCCGACTTCGGGTCCGAAGACTTTACACACGTAGGCGCGCATGGCGGCCTCGAGGGCGGTGGCGCCGCGCAAGAGGATGTCGGGCTCGACGGAGGCGGACCATTCCCCGGTGCCTTCCACGTCCCAGTTGATGTCGATGCGGGCCTCCTCGATGAGCGGGCCGCCCTGGGACCAGTAACGGGTCGGCTTCCATTTGCGCGGCGGGACATTGGGCCCGGCCACGTATACCAGTTCGTTGGCGCCTTCCGGATACCAGGCATTGATGCGACGCGCCCTGGCGACCCAGTAGTCGAGCTGATCGAGGGTGAGGTCCGAGACTTTCATGGCGCCGAGTTTATCGTCTCCCGTTTTGATAACCTAGCCCGCCTCTATGACCATCCAGGAAGCCCTGCTCGTTGTCCTGTTCATCGGCGCCATCATCGCCTGGTGGCTGGACGCGTTGCGCGCCCGCGACATCGCGCTGCGCGCGGCCCGTGCCGCCTGTCAGCGCCACGACCTGCAACTGCTCGACGAGACTGTCGCGGTGGTACGCCTGCGCCCCGCCCGCGACTCCGCCGGCCGCATGGGCCTGCGGCGCTGGTACCGTTTCGAGTTCAGCGACGACAACGACAACCGCCGTGAAGGCAGCGTGGAAGTCCTCGGCCGCCGCGCCTACGCCACCCACCTGGACCTCGCCCCATTCACCCTGCACGAGTTCGACAAGACGGATTCGCCCGACGCGTAGCGGGTTGAAGAAAAAGCATCAACCAGCGGGGACACGGGGAACACGGGGGAAAAGATTCCAGCATGTGGGAGCGAGCTTCCGCTCGCGACGATTTCGTCCCATGGGTAACACGCAACTGTCATGTAGCAGTAGGTCACGTTGCGAAGCTACGTGACATCTTCATACCGCGCCTGCCACGTAGGCGCTGCGCGCCAACGTGACCTACCTGTATTCATTCATCCCCGTGCCCCCGTGGTTGGTGCTTTTCTCTTCCGCGCCCTCTCACGAAAGGGCTAATCCACGTACGGCCCATGCTGGCGGATGGGTTCGCCGAGGGGCTTTCCTGCAATCACCACGTAGCGGGCGCCCGGCCCGGTGGTTACGCGCACATCGCCTTCGCCGATCAGCATGGCCTCGCCGGCCTGCGCCGGGGTGCTATCGCTCACCAATTCACCGCGCAACACGTACAGCACGCCCGTGAATCCCGGCGGCACCCACGCGGCGTGTTCGCCGCCCGGCGCCAGTTCGATGTCGAGGTACAGCAGCGGCGTGTGGGCCGCTAACGGCGAGCCCGGCCCGGCCACCGTGCGCACCCGGTAGCCGTCGAGTTTCGTTTCCGGTATCTCGGCGGCTTCGACGGACGCGTAGGCCGGGGCCATGCCCTTGTCGCTGCGCGGCAGGTTCAGCCAGAGCTGGATGCCGCGCGTGGTGCCGTCGCCCGCGGGCATTTCCGAATGTACGATGCCGCTTCCCGCGCTGAAGTGTTGCAGCCCGCCTGCGCCGACCACGCTGTCGTTGCCCTGGTCGTCGCGGTGGTGCATGGCGCCTTGCAGCACGTAGGTGATCACCTCGAAGCCGCGGTGGGGGTGCTCGGGGAAACCCGTGCCCGGCGGGATCTCGAATTCATCGAACAGAACGAAGGGATCGAGGTTGTCCCGTTCCGGGCCAGGGAAAAGACGGCGTATGCGGGCGCCGGCACCTTCGGAAATCGACTGCGGCGTGACCTTGGCGTAGGACATGGGGCACCTCCCATCCAAAGTTTAATCGCCCTGGGGAGGGATGCCGCGCGCTGCGCGGGTGAAAGGCATTCGCCCTGGGTGGCGGTGCCGGCGAACGTTTCCCGTAGGAGCCGACACCATCGGCGAATGCAGGTCCGCCGGCGGTATGCATCGTTCGCCCACGGTGTGGGCTCCTACGGGTGGTTTCACCACCGCGGCGAATGCGCCCGGTTAACCGCCGCCCGCGCACCCTTCGGCGATGCCGCCCTTGGTGAGCGCCGCCGGATCGAGCAGCCGGCGGAGTTCATCTTCCGACAGGTCCGTCATCTCCTTCGCCACCTCGATGAGCGGCCGGCCTTCCGCGTAGGCGCGCTTGGCGATGGCCGCGCCCTTTTCGTAGCCGATCACCGGGTTGAGCGCCGTCACCAGGATGGGGTTGCGCTCGAGCGCGGCGCGCAGGGTGTTTTCGTTCACCGTGAACCCGGCGATGGCCTTGTCGGCGAGCACGCGCGAGGCGCCCGCGAGCAGTTCGATGCTCTCGCACAGATTGCGCGCGATCATGGGCAGCATCACGTTGAGCTGGAAGTTGCCGTGCTGACCGCCGATGGTGATCGCGGCGTCGTTGCCCATCACCTGCGCGCACACCATCATGGTGGCCTCCGGGATCACCGGATTGACCTTGCCGGGCATGATGGAGCTGCCGGGCTGCAGGGCGGGCAGGGCGATCTCGGCGAGCCCGGCGAGCGGCCCGGAATTCATCAGACGCAGGTCGTTGGCGATTTTCATCAGGCTCACCGCCACGGTCTTGAGCTGACCCGACAACTCCACCGCCGCGTCCTGGCTGGACAGCCCTTCGAAGAAGTTTTCCATGCTGGTGAACGGCGCCTGGGTGTGGCCGGCGAGCAGGGCGGCTACGCGCGGGCCGAAGTCCTCCGGCGCGTTGATGCCCGTGCCCACCGCCGTGCCGCCCTGCGGCAGCGCCTGTACGCGCACCAGCGCCGCGGCCACGCGCTCCATGCCGTGGCGCACCTGCGCCGCCCAGCCCGAGAGTTCCTGACCGAGGCGCACCGGCATGGCGTCCATGAGGTGAGTGCGGCCGGTTTTCACCACCTCCATGGTCTCCGTGGCGCGGCGGTCGATGGTGGCCGCCAGGTGTTCCAGCGCCGGCAGCAGCATCTCGCGGGCGAGCAGGGCGGCGGCCACGTGGATGGCGCTCGGGAATACGTCGTTGGAGCTCTGCCCCATGTTCACGTGATCATTGGGGTGCACCTTGCGCCCGAGCCGCTGGCTCGCCAGGCTGGCGATGACCTCGTTGGCGTTCATGTTGCTCGAAGTGCCCGAGCCGGTCTGGAACACGTCGATGGGGAAATGGCGGTCGTGCAGGCCCTCGGCCACCTCCTCGGCAGCCGCGAAAATGGCCATGGCCATGTCGGGCGGCAGCAGGCCCAGCTCGGTGTTGGCGCGCGCACACGCGCCCTTGATGAGTCCGAGCGCACGGATCATGGCGCGCGGCAGCGGCTTGCCGCTGATGGGGAAGTTGTCCACGGCGCGCTGGGTCTGGGCGCCGTAGAGGGCATCGGCGGGCACGTTGAGTTCGCCCATGCTGTCGCGTTCGATGCGGAATTCGTTCATTGCGGTCCTCGTGAGAAATATTTCAGTCGCCGTTGTAGCCAGCCCTTCTTGCCCCCTCTCCCTGCGGGGAGAGGGCTGGGGAGAGGGGATCAAACACCACAACATCAATTCTTAAAACTCGCGCCTTTGATGCGCTCGCTCAGCACGCGCCAGCGGCCGTCCTGTTCCCGGACGATGGTCATGTCCTTGTCCAGCATCATCACGGTGCCTTGCATGCCCTTCATGACCTCACGCACCGAGCAGGTAATCTCCTGCGTATCGGCGTCGTGGATGGCCAGATCGCGATAGGCCAGGCTGTAAAGCAGCGGCTTTTGCAGTTCATTGCTGCGACGCTGGAGCCAGCCCGCGTAATCCAGCGCCTCCACGCCTGGCACGCCGAACACGCGCAGGCGGCGCGACATGCAGCGCACATGGGCGTCGAGATCGCGCACCGCCACCGTGAAGGCGAGCTCGTCGAGCAGCTCGCGCACGATGCCGAAGGGGCTGACGTCCGCGGCACCCGGTTTCATGCGGATCCCATCAGGGGGTGATCGAGGAGCAGGCTCAGGCTGTCGCGCACGCCGAATCCGGTGATCTCCGTGGGGATGTGGGCAAGATCGCCCTTGTTGGCCGCGGAGGCGATATCGCTGTGCACCCACGGCACGCCCGCGGCCACGAAACGGCTGAGAAAGCGCACCGCCAGGATGTGGTCGGCGTCGCTCTCCAGGGTGCACTGCTTCAGGTCGGCGATGTCGCTGTCCAGCGGCGCGTCGATATCCTCGTCGCAGGGAAACGGCCAGACGCGCTCGCCGCTGGCGGGGCCGGCAGCGATTTCCAGGGTGCGCACGCGTTCGTCGTCGGCGCGTCCTGCCCGCCGGCGCAGGGCCTCGGCGTGGGGCATGGCGGCCAGCGCATCGCGGCCCGGTCCGAGCACCACCCCGAGCACCGCCAGGCGCTCGGCGCGCGCCGGTGGCGTGTCTCCAACTCGCTGTTTTCTTTGCATTTGTTTAAACGTACGCGCGGCTAGCCCCGGGCCATTACCTTGACCCGCCTAGGCAAAAAACCGATCATACGACGCTTTCGTATCTCCATAACACAGGTGTTTCCGCCGCATTCCCATGCCAGACTGCGTCGGACCCTTTCCAACAACACAGACAATAACGATCGAGGAGCGCCATGAACGCCGCTGATAAAAAACGGCTGTTGCGCGAGATGCTCTTTGCCCGCCGCTTCGAAGAGCGCTGCTACGAAGCTTACGTGGAACGTAAGATCGGCGGATTCCTGCATCTGTATCCCGGCCAAGAGGCCTGTTCCATCGGTGTAATGGAAGTCGCCCGCCCCGGTCACGATTATGTGATCACCGGCTACCGCGACCACGTCCACGCCATCAAATGCGGTTCCGATCCCAAGGAAGTCATGGCGGAGCTGTACGGTAAGGAGACCGGCTCGTCCAAGGGCCGCGGCGGCTCCATGCACATCTTCGACGTGAAGCACCGCTTCATGGGCGGCTACGCCCTGGTCGGCGGCCCGTTCCCGCTCGCCGCGGGCATGGCCAAGGCCATCCAGATGAAGGGCGGCGACGAGATCGCCATCTGCTTCCTCGGCGACGCCGCCAACAACCAGGGCACCTTCCACGAGACCATGAACATGGCCTCGGTGTGGAAGCTCCCGGTGCTGTTCGTGTGTGAGAACAACCTGTACGGCATCGGCACCGCCATCGAACGCTCCACCGCCGAACTGGACCAGTACAAGCGTGTGTGCGGCTACAACATGGCAGCCGACCACTGCGACGGCCAGGACATCGAAGTGGTGATGGAGCACGCGAAGAAGGCCGTGGACTACGTGCGTTCCGGCAAGGGTCCGTACTTCCTCGAACTCAAGACCTACCGCTATCGCGGTCACTCTATGTCCGACTCCGGCGCCTACCGCACCAAGGAAGAGCTGGAAGTCTGGGCCAAGCGCGACCCCATCAACATCCTGCGTGATCGCCTGATCGAAGCCGGTGAACTGGCCATGGAAGACGTCACCTCCATGGACAAGGAAATCCAGGACGAGATCGAAAACGTGATCATCAAGTTCGCCGAGGAATCCCCGGAGCCCAAGGTGGAAGAGCTGGGGAAATACGTGCTCACCGAGCACTGCCCGTACGCGAAGGGGGAGGTGCGCTAATGGCCGAGATGATGTTCTGGGAAGCGGTGCGCCGCGCCCACGATGAAGAAATGGCGCGTGATCCGCTCGTCATCGCCATGGGCGAGGACATCGGCGTCGCCGGCGGTACCTACAAGGCCACCCGCGGCCTTTACGACAAGTACGGCCCCGAGCGTGTCATCGACACGCCCATTTCCGAAAACTCCTTCACCGGTCTGGCGGTGGGCGCGTCGTTCCTCGGCGTGCGTCCCATCGTGGAGATCATGTCCGTGAACTTCGCCTGGCTGGCCATGGACCAGCTGTTCAACTCCGCCGCCAAGGTGCACTACATGTCCGGCGGCCAGCTCACGGCGCCCATCGTGGTGCGCTCGCCCGGCGGCACCGCCCACCAGCTCGGCGCCCAGCACTCCGCGCGCATGGAGAAGGTGTTCATGGGCATCGCCGGCCTGCGCGTGGTCACACCCTCCAATCCGCGCCAGGCCTACGGCCTGCTGAAGGCGGCGGTGCGCTGCGACGACCCGGTGTTCATCAACGAACACGAACTCATGTACAACATGAAGGGCGAGGTGCCGGACGGCGAATACTTCCACCCGCTGGAAGGCTCCGAGTGCGCGCGCCAGGGCAAGGACGTCACCCTGTTCGGCTACAACATCTCCGTGCACTG
>Ga0265293_10003063_pt1 | contig 31879 bp, 25 predicted proteins | sample Munlanlewell138R_FD_192505 | JGI IMG/M metagenome (GOLD analysis project Ga0265293, IMG submission 192505) | Leachate microbial communities from a municipal landfill in Southern Ontario, Canada - Leachate well 138R | ecosystem: Engineered > Solid waste > Landfill > Unclassified | place: Canada... | reverse complement strand
GGTGTCGCAGACATCCGTGCGAGGGGCCCCACGACACGTTGAGGTCCGGTAATGGGGTGCTCCAGCGGCGCCATCATTCCCATTGCTACCACCTGCGGGTCGTCCGACATCTCCTCCGCGATGCTCACGGTGGAGGCCGGGACGCCCTCCGCGACAAAGGTCGCCTCCCACTCCTCGGCAGTGCGCTCCATGAGCCTCGCCTGGATCTCGCGTCGCCAGCCCTCCACGAGGTCGTCCGCGCCCGGGGCGAGGGCGTCGAAGTCGGGCGAGTCGGTGTCATCGTGCATGTCCAGCACCCGGCGGATCGTGTCGCGGTTCTGCTGCGTGATCGCGCCGAGGATGAGCGCGCCCTGCTTCGTGTCGTACCCGCGGTAGTACAGCCGGTGGGAGGTGAGCCTGACGGTCCCGTCGCGCAACGCGATCATCTCGCGGTACGACGCGCCCGAGGCCCTCGCGGCCTGCATCTTCTGCAGGAGCGGGTCGCGCACGGTCACGTCGTGTACCGGCTCCCGCATGACCTTGTTCGACATCAGCTCCAGGGCGGTCTGGAGGAGGGAGAGGTGGATCTCCTGCCCTCGGCCCGTGCGGGCGCGCTCGAAGAGGGCGGCGCAGATCGCCATCGCGGCGGCGAAGGCAGACGCGCGGTCGATGAACGGCGTGGCATTGAGCCAGACCGGGGCGCCGTCCTCGTCGATCTTGCCCTCGGCGGCGATCATGCCGGAGTAGGCCTGCGTCGCGATGTCCGAGCCCGCCCGCGTGGCATGCGGCCCGTGGTCGCCGAAGCCGGTGATGCAGGCCACGATGATGTCCGGCCGTAGCGCCCTCAACGACTCGTAGTCGATCCCCAGGCGTTCCGCGACGCCGAAGCGGTAGTTGCTGATCACCACGTCGAACGACGGCACGATCCGCCGCACGACCTCGCGCGCCTCCGGCCGAGCGAGGTCCAGCGTCAGGCTGCGCTTGCCGCGGTTGAGCGACTGGAAGTACTTGCCCTCGTTGGGGACCACGGCGCCGCTGTTGCGGCGGTCCTCCCCCTTGGGCGGCTCGACCTTCACCACGTCCGCGCCGAGGTCGGAGAGGTGGATGCCTGCCACCGGCCCCGCGATGATCTGCGTGAACTCCAGCACGCGGACGCCCCGCAGCGGGCCGCCCTCCAGGGCGTTCGTGTCCTCGATCGTGGTCATCGGACGCGCGTCAGCCGCGCGGGAGGCCGAGGCCGCGCGTGGCGATCACGTTGCGCTGCACCTCGGAGGTGCCGCCGCGGATCGTGGCCGGGACCATGCGGATGTAGGAGTTCGTGTACTTCCCGGCCGCCGACCCGTCGTCCCACCTCGATGCGGCGAGGCCGAACGCGCGCGTCGCGGTGAGCGCGAGCCGCTGGTTCAGCTCGGAGGCGAAGAGCTTGGACGTCGACGCCTCGTAGTTCGGGATGATGCCCCGGTTCTGCATGGAGATGATGCGGAACGAGAAGTTGAACATCACCTCCGTCTCAACGTACCGGTCCGCGATCGCGCCACGCGCTGCGTCAGAGGGCGTCACCCCGGCCTCGCGGAGATCCTCGATCAGCGCGTTGATCGTGCGGCGGGCGCCCACGGCGGCGGAGATGTTGGAGCGCTCGAAGTCGAGCAGCGTCATCGCGACGTACCAGCCGCGGTTCTCCTCGCCTACCAGGTTGCCGGCGGGGACACGCACGTCCTCGAAGAACGTCTCGTTGAAGTAGTGGTGCTCGCCCATGTCGATCAGCGGACGCACGCTGAGGCCCGGCGTCTTGATGTTGTCGATGAGCAGGAACGAGATGCCTCGGTGCTTCGGGGCGTTCGGGTCGGTCCGCACGAGGGCGAAGATCGCATCCGCGGTGTGAGCGCCGGAGGTCCAGATCTTCTGCCCGTTGACGACGAAGTCGTCCCCGTCACGCTTCGCGGCCGTCTGCAGCGACGCGAGGTCGGAGCCCGCGCCCGGCTCGGAGTAGCCCTGCGCCCACGCCGTCTCCCCGTTGAGGATCGCCGGCAGGTACTTCTCCTTCTGCGCCTGTGACCCGTGCACGATCAGCGTGGGACCGAGGAGCCGCACGCCCGAGCCACCGACCCCCGGCGCGCCCGAGGCGGCGAACTCCTGGTTGAGGATGAACTGCTCATCCGGCGTCAGTCCCGCGCCGCCGAACTCGGCCGGCCACTCCGGCGCCACCCACTTGCGGGAGGTGAGCGCCTGCTGCCACTCGATGGCCGCCTCGCGCGCCGCGGGGTCGTCCGACTTCCGGTCGAATTCCCACGCGCGCTCCTCCGGCCCGTCGCCGCTCCGGTAGCGCTCCGGCAGGTGCTTCTCGATGACCGCGCGCACCTCGGCGCGGAACTTCGCCTGTTGCGGTGAGTCGTCCCAGTCCATCGAGGTCTCCCGTCCCGCGCTGCCGCTCCGCTCCCGGAGGCCGCGCCCGGGCGTCACTGTAATACTTCCTAATCTCCAACATCACGAAGTCCGGCCGCCCTCGACAGCGGGAGGCCCGCCGCAAGGCGGGCCTCCCAAGGACAGGCTCGCGAGGACGAGGAGCTACAGCATCTCGTCGCGCTGCTGCTTCGCGCGGGATGCGCCGATCATCGTCTTGACGCTCTTCTCCTCCTCGGGCGGGGGAAGGACGGCGGGAGCGCCGATGGTGTCCATCCACAGCTCTCGGGCCCAGCCCATGGTGTGGTACAGGTGCTCGTCCTCCTGCTCCTCCACCTGGTCATACGCCTCCTGGATCGCCTGCTTCCACTCCTTGTCGTCGATGTGCTCGACGAGGAGGCCGAGGAGCTCCCAGTTCTGGTGGTCCTTCGTCTCCGCCTCGACGATCGACTCGGCGGCGACGAGCTGGGCGGCGCCCTTCCCGGCCTCGTCCAGCGCCATCTGCATCGCCTTCACGAGGCCCTCGGCCTTGCTCCGGACGACCTTCCGGCCGGGCGTCTCGACCTCGGGGTCGAGGCCGATGCGATCGAAGGTCTCGCGGAGGATGCGCTCGTGGTCCTCGGTCTCCGCGAGGTACTTCTGCCATTCCTCCTTGGCGTCCTGGTTCTCGGTACACTCGACAGCCATCTTGTAGATCTGCTGCCCGCCGATCTCGGTCTCCAGCCCCTGGTACAGGAGCTCGGTCAACTGTTCGTTCTTGAGCGCCATGCCCATCCTTCTCCTGGTGCGTACGTCGATGGATGAAGCCGCGCGTCCGCGCAGCAACAAGACGCTACGGTCGAGGTCGTCACGGAGGCGTCATCAGGGTTCGCTACGGAATCACGAACCCTGTTACACGCACGCCGCGGGGAGGACGCGCGCCCAGCGGCCTCGGGCGTTGTCCCGCGATCCGCGCGCGCCTACCCTCCCGGCATGGCAAAGCCACTCCTGAACGCCGGTGGCGGGTACCCCGCCATCCTCTACACGCTCCGCAAGGGGCTGCAGACCGGGCACCCGATCGACTTCGTGCGTCGCATGCGCTCGAGGAACGCATGCAAGACGTGCGCCCTCGGCATGGGTGGGCAGCTCGGCGGGATGGTGAACGAAGCCGGACACTTCCCGGAGTTCTGCAAGAAGTCCGTGCAGGCCACCGCCGGCGACATGGGCGATGTCATCACGGAGGAGTACCTCGCGAGGACCCCGCTCCACGAGATGCGCTTCCTCACCTCCGCGCAGTTCGAACGCCTCGGACGGCTCACCTTCCCCATCATCGCCGAGCCGGACGCGACCCACTTCCGCCGCGCCACCTGGGACGAGGTCATCACCCGCGCCGCCGAGGCGTTCGCGGGCACCTCGCCGGATCGGGCGTTCTTCTACGCCTCCGGCCGGTCCAGCAACGAGGCCGCGTTCCTCCTGCAGCTGATGGCGCGCGCCTACGGCAGCCCCAACATCCACAACTGCTCCTACTACTGCCACCAGGCCTCCGGCGTCGCCCTCAACGGGGTCTACGGCTCCGGCACCTCCTCGATCTCGCTCGATGACCTGGCGCAGGCCGACTTCGCGCTCGTCGCAGGGGCGAACCCGGCGAGCAACCACCCGAGGCTGATCACGCAGCTCGTCGATCTCCGTGCGCGCGGAGGCAAGGTGGTCATCGTGAACCCGCTGAAGGAGCTCGGGCTCCAGCGGTTCCGCGTGCCCTCGAAGCCGAAGAGCCTGCTCTTCGGGTCGCAGGTCTCCGACCTCTACCTCCAGCCGCACATCGGCTCGGATGTCGCGCTGTTCAAGGCGCTGCTGAAGGGCGTGGTGGAGGCGGATGCCCTCGACCGGGTGTTCATCGCCGACCACACCGCGGGCTTCGAGGAGGTCCTCGCGGACGTGCAGGGCACGCCCTGGAGCGCGCTCACCGAGGCGTGCGGCGTCACGCGCGAGGAGATCGACGAGGCCGTGCGAATGCTGGTCGCCGCGAAGCGCGGCATCTTCCTCTGGGCGATGGGCCTCACCCACCACCTGAACGGCGTCGACAACATCACCGCCCTCGCCAACCTCGCGCTGGCGCGGGGCTGGCTGGGCCGGCCGGGGTGCGGGCTCCTCCCGATCCGCGGCCACTCGAACGTGCAGGGCGTCGGCTCCGTCGGCGTCGCGCCCGCGCTGAAGGAGGCGTTCGCGACCGCCCTCGAAGCGGCATACGCGATCAAGGTCCCGCGCGACCCGGGCCAGGACACCTACGCCTCGATGGAGGCCGCCGACCGCGGCGAGGTGGACGCGGCGCTGCTGCTGGGCGGCAACCTGTTCGCCAGCAACCCGGACCGGACGTGGGCCGGCCAGGCGCTGCGCAAGATCCCGTTCACCGTCTCCCTGACCACGAAGCTCAACGAGGGCCACGTCCACGGCCGAGGCCAGACCGCGGTGATCCTCCCGGTCTTCGCCCGCGACGAGGAGCCACAGGCGACCACGCAGGAATCGATGTTCAACTACGTCCGTCTCTCGGACGGCGGACGACCGGCCGTCGAGGGCGAACTCCGCTCCGAGGTCGACATCCTCGCCACGATCGCGGAGCGCGTCCTCCCGCCGGGACGCTTCGACTGGGCGACGCTCCGCTCGCATGAGGCGCTGCGTGGGGAGATCGCGCGGGTGCTCCCGGCCTTCCGGCAGCTCGCGGACATCGGCAAGACCAGGCAGGAGTTCCAGATCGAGGGCCGCGTCTTTCACGACCCCGCCTTCGCGACGCCGGACGGCCGCGCCCACTTTGCCGTGACGCCGCTCGGCTCGCTCCAGCCCCTCGCGGGGGAGTTCCGCCTGATGACGCTGCGCTCGGAGGGCCAGTTCAACACCGTCGTCTACGAGGAGACGGACCTCTACCGAGGGAACAAGCGCCGCGACGTGGTAATGATGGCGTTCGACGACGCGGCAGCCCTCGGCGTGTCCGAGGGCGAATGGGTCACGGTCTCCACGGAGTCCGGCAAGATGCAGGTCGTCGTCTCGCTGGTGGACATCCGCCCCGGCAACCTCGCGATGTACTACCCGGAGGCGAACGTCCTCGTCCCCCGCAAGCTCGACCCGCGCTCCAAGACCCCAGCGTTCAAGGGCGTCCTCGCGAGGATCACGCCCGGCCCGAGGAAGTAACGAGGGCTATCCCATTACCCGGTAGTACGCCGGCCCGGCGCAGGCAGGACAGATTGCGGCCCCATCGAGGATCATCTCGCGCGCGTTCAGGACTTCCTCGCCGCAGCGCGAGCAGTCCACCCGCACCCCCGGTCGCCCCATGAGCGCGTCGAGGTCGAGCGTCAGCGCAACCGCCTCGATCGTCAGGAGCTCGCGCTCCGGCATCCGCTGGTAGCCCTCGATCTGCGCGTAGTACCGGCGCGGTTCGTCCGGCGCGTACGCCCGCGCCGCCTCGCGAACGCCCGGAGCGACCCCGATGCGCACCGCCTCACGCGTCTGCGTGTCCACCACCGTGATCGCGACGCGCCCGTAGTCCATCACCCGGAACGTTCGATGCCCCACGGTGCAGCCGGTCGCGGCGGTCACCCCGTCCGCGAAGCAGCCATCGGTCTCCGCGAACACCAGCAGCCGCCGGTCCCTCCGAGGCACCTCGACACCCATCCTCGCCGCGCCCGCGAGCCCCATCCGCACCCCCAGCACCTGTCGAGGACAGAGCCGGTCATGGTGCGCAGCACTCTCGGCGCACGCGCGAGTGATGGCGTCTTCCATGCATCGGATCGTAGACGGAAGGGACGGGGCGCAGGGAAACGTGGGTGAAACCTCCGTGCCCTTCCTCCACCCGGTAACGGCGAGGTAACGCACCGTGATCGGAGCGCGGGCGTCCTGCGAGGCCCGCCCAACGGGACGCTCGCGCGCACGAGGCCTAGCGGCCAGCAGATCCGAGAGCGGCCCACGCTCCGCCCCTCGCGCGGGGCACGCCTACCAGGTGTCGACGTTCGGTCGCTTCTTCCCCGTCCGCGGCCCCGGCCCGCGCCACGAAGCAAACACCGAGTGCAGCAGATCCCGAGTGCCGGCAGGGTCGATGACATCGTCCACGCCGAAGGAGACACCGGCGTTCAGCGCCTTGCCTCGCTCGTAGGCGGCGGCGACGAGTTCCTCGTAGCGGGCGACGCGGGCCTTCGGGTCATCGATGGCGGCGAGCTGGGCGCGGAAGCCGAGCTTCACCTGGCCCTCGAGGCCCATACCGCCGAACTCGCCGGTCGGCCAAGAGACGGCCATCGTCGTCGACTTGAACGAGCCTGCGCCCATCGTCATCGCGCCGAGGCCGTACGCCTTCCTCAGCACCACCGTGACGAGGGGCACCGTGATGTTGGCGCTGACCACGAACATGCGCGCCGAGTGCCGCACGAGCGCGGTCTTCTCCGCCTCCGGGCCGACCATGATCCCCGGCGTGTCGCAGAACGAGGCGATCGGGAGGTCGAAGGCGTCGCAGAGTTGCATGAACCTCGACGCCTTGTCGGCGCCATCGGACTCGATCGCGCCGGACTGGTGCTGGGGGTTGTTCGCGATCACGCCGAGGGGGCGACCCTTGATGCGGATCAGCGCGGTGATCATCCCGGGGCCGAACTGCGGGCGCAGCTCGAGGTAGGAACCGGCGTCCGCGATCGTCTCCAGCACCTTGCGCACGTCGTAGACACGCAGGCGGTTCTCCGGGATCGCGTGACGCAGGAGGCGCTGGTCGTGCTCCTCCCACTCGGGGAGGTCGCCCTGGAAGTAGGAGAGGTACTGCTTCGTCGCGGCGACCGCCTCCACCTCGTCCGCGACGGCGATGTCGACGACGCCGTTCGGCACCTGCACGCTCATCGGGCCGACTTCCTCCGGCCGGAACACGCCGAGGTTGCCGCCCTCGATCATCGCGGGGCCGCCCATGCCGATGCTGGAGTTCGCGGTCGCGATCACCACGTCGCACATGCCGAGGAGCGCGGCGTTCCCGGCGAAGGAGAAGCCGGAGTTCACCCCGACGAGGGGTACCTGCCCGCTGAGGACGCCCAGCCGCTGCCACGTCGGCGTGTCGAGCGGACCGCCGATGCGGAACCCACTGGACGAGGCCCCCGGCCCGCCGGCACGTCCACCTCCACCCTCCGTGAAGATCACGACGGGCATCGACAGCTCGTGCGCGACGTCCAGGATGCGGTCCGTCTTGCGGTGGTTCAGGCCGCCCTGCGTCCCGGCGAGCACCGTGTAGTCGTAGGACATGACGACGCACTTCGAGACCGGCTCCGGGAACCACTGCCCGTTGATCGCCCCGATGCCGTTCACCATCCCGTCATGCGGATATTTGCGCGCGGTCTCCTCGATGTCCGCGGCCGGGCCACCGGGCACGACGAGGGCCCCGTACTCGACGAACGTGCCGGGGTCACAGAGGTCCTCGATGTTCTCGCGCGCCGTGCGGAGGCCTCGCGCGTGGCGTTTCTCGACGGCGTCGCGGCGGTCGGGCGCGTCGTCGAGGGTGTAGGAGCGCCGCCGCTCGATCTCGGCGAGGTCGGGGCGGATGTAGTCGAGGTCGACCGCCTCTTCCTCCGCGGTCGCATCGCTCGAGATCTCACCGGGCTCGATGAACACGAGCGGCGTGCCCTCGTAGATCGCGTCGCCCACCTCGACGGTGATGCGCTGCACGGTGCCGGACACGGTGGCCCGCACCTCGTGCTGCATCTTCATCGCCTCCATGACGACGACGAGCTGCCCCGCCCGCACCTCGTCGCCCGGGGCGACCTCGATGCTGACGACCGTCCCCTGCAGCGCGGAGCGCACCGCTCCCTCGCCCAGCGCGGCGTCCGAGGGCGCTCCCGCCTCCGAGGCCGCCCTCGCGGCCCCGGGACCGCCGGCCCCGTGCGTGAGCACCGCCAGCGGATCGTTCCGGTCGACCTGCGCCCCGGCACGCCTCACGCCGTCCTCGCTCGCGTCCATGGAGGGGGTCGCGTACTGCAGGCGCCGGTGCCCCTCCAGCGCGCCGAGAAGGGCGTCACGGTGTTCCTCGATGAACGCGGTGGAGTAGCGCGCGTCGAGGAAATCGGGGTGCGCAAGGATGCTCTGGAGGAACGGGAGGTTGGTCTGCACGCCCTCGATCCGGAACTCCGCGAGGGCGCGGTATGCCCGCGCGGCGGCGCTGCGGAAGTCGGTCGCGCTGTGGGCGATCACCTTCGCCAGCAGCGAGTCGTATCGCGGGCTGGTGGTGTAGCCGGCGTACCCGAAGGTGTCCGTGCGCACCCCGGGCCCCGTGGGCGCCTCGAACGCCGCGAGCGTGCCCCCCGCCGGTCGAGGCGTGCCGTCCTCCCCCATCGTCTCCATGTTCACCCGCGCCTGGATCGCGTAGCCGCGAGGGGCGGGCACTCGATCCTGCGTCAGGCCGAGATCGGCGAGGGTGCGGCCGGAGGCGACCTGGATCTGCAGGTCGACGAGGTCGAGGCTGCTGACCTCCTCGGTCACGGTGTGCTCCACCTGGAGCCGCGGGTTCGCCTCGATGAACGCGAACGTCGAGGCGTCGCCCAGGTCGCGCGACTCCACGAGGAACTCGAACGTGCCGAGGCCGCGGTAGCCCGCGCTCGTCGCCATCGCGACGGCAGCGTCAGTGATGCGGTCGCGGAGCGCCGAGGGGAGCCCGGGGCTGGGCGCGATCTCGACGAGCTTCTGGTGCCGCCGCTGGATCGAGCAGTCCCGCTCGCCGAGGTGGACGACCCCGCCCGCGCCATCCCCCAGGATCTGCACCTCGATGTGCCGGGGCGCCTCCACGAGCCGTTCGAGGTAGACCGAGCCGTTGCCGAACGCCGCCTGCGCCTCCGCGCTCGCCCGGTCGAGGGCGTCCTCCAAACCCTCGATGGCGCGCACGACGCGCATGCCGCGTCCGCCGCCGCCCGCGACAGCCTTCACGATCGCCGCGCCGCCCTCCAGCGAGCGGAAGAACGCCTCCGCCTCGTCAAGCGAGGTGGGGGCCTCGGTGCCGGGCATCACCGGAACCCCACATTCCTCCGCGAGCGCGCGTGCCCGCACCTTGTCGCCGAACAGCTCAAGCTGCTCCGGCGTCGGCCCGATGAACGTGAGGCCGGCCTCGGCGCAGCGGCGGGCGAATGTCCCGTTCTCCGCGAGGAAGCCGTAGCCCGGGTGGACGGCGTCGGCACCGGCGGCCCGGGCCGCCTCGATCACCGCGTCGATGTTGAGGTAGGCCGCGACGCCCGATCCCGGCAGGGCGCGCGCCTCGTCGGCGACGCGGACGTGGAGGGAGGCCGCGTCGTCGTCGGAGTGGACGGCGACGGTGGGGATGCCTCGCTCGGCGGCGGCGCGCGCGATGCGTACGGCGATCTCGCCCCGGTTGGCGATCAGGATCTTCGTGACCGGCATCGACACCCTCTCCCGGTGAACTCGTTACGCGCGGCTAGTAGATCACGCCGTCCGCGAGGAGCGCAGCGTAGTCGTCCTCGGAGACGCCGAGCAGGCCGCGGATGACCTCCTCGTTGTGCTCACCCATGACGGGCGAGACGCGGAGCGCCATCGACTCCCCGTCGAGACGAGACGGCTGCCGGTGCGTCGTGAACGTGACGCTGTCCTCGCCCTCGCGGGAGACGCGCTCGAAGTGGCCGGTCGAGGAAGGCGCGGCGAGGTGCGGGTCGCGGACCAGCATGTCCTCGAGGTCCTCGACGGGGCCGGCCATGACGCCGGCGGCCTGGAGCAGGTGTGTGAGCTGCCATGCGTCGTGCCGCGACGTCCACGTCGCGATCAGCGCGTCGAGGTCGTCCTCGTACGCCTGGCGCGCCTCGAACGTCGCAAACCGCGAGTCCGTCGCGAGGGCCGGACGGCCCATCGCCGTCGCGAGGGCGGTCCACTCCTCGTCGGTGCGGACAGCGATGGCGATCCAGCGGTCCTCGCCCCAGCACGGGTAGGCGCCGTGCGGCGCGAAGTCCCTCGCACGGTTGCCGTCCGGCGTCGGCATCGCGCCCGTGGCGGAGTACTCCATGATGTCCGTGCCGAGCATCGCCACGGCGGACTCCATCTGCGCGAGGTCGATGAACTGCCCCTCGCCTGTCCGCTCCCGGTGGTAGAGCGCGGCCATCAGGGCGCTCACCGCGAAGTACGGCACGGAGAAGTCCGAGTAGAGCGGCGCGATCCCGACCGGCGGGCGGCCCGGAAAGCCCATGTTCATCCTCATGCCCGCGTAGCCGATCACGCCGTTGCCATACGAGCCGTAGCGGACGTACGGGCCCGTGGTGCCCATCACCGGCATCGTCAGCATGATGATGTCCGGCTTCAGCGCGCGGAGGTCCTCGTACCCCAGTCCCCAGCGGTCCATGCGGTCGCCGGTGAAGTTGTTCGTCACCACGTCCGACTGCATCACCAGCCGCTTCAGGAGGTCCAACCCGGCGGGTGTGTTGATGTTGATCGTGACCGAGCGCTTGTTGGTGTTCACGTCATTGAACACGCCGTTCGTGTTCACACTTCCCGGCCCGGGAGGCTGGACTCCGGTCGTCCGGATGTTGTCCATCGCGGAGGCGGACTCGATCTTGATCACATCCGCGCCGTAGTCCGCCAGGATGCGCGTACTCGCCGGCCCCACGATCAGCCAGCAGAAGTCCGCCACTCGCACCCCTTCGAGGGGTAACGGCCTCACGAGGTCTCTCCCGTCGACTCTTGGCCCAACCACTCCTCGAGGACCTCGGCGGTGTGTTCGCCGGCCTCGGGCGCAGGGCGGGTGATGCCCGCCTGCCCGGCAGTGAACCGGTACGGCGCGCCGGGGACCGTGAGCGAGCGGCCGAGGGCGGGATGCTCCAGCTCGCGGAAGAAGCCGCGGTCGCGGAGCTGGGCGTCCTCGAACAGGTCGGCGGTGTCGTTCACGGGCATGACCAGCAGCCGCCGGCGCTGACCTTCGTGGAAGACGGCCTCCCGAGGCAGGCGCGCGCAGAGCGTGCGGATCGCCGCGTTCACCGTGTCCAGCCTCGGCGTGCGGTAGCGCGGGTCGAACCACTCCTCGCCGTGGCACTCGTGTGCGATGCCGAGCTCGGCGAGCCAGTCCGTGAAGTGTCCCCAGAGCGGCCCCGTCCCCACCGGGATCGTGAACGAGATCCACTTCTGGTCCGCGCACTGGAACAGGCTCCGCGACCCCGTGGAGGCCATCCCCAGCCGCCGAGGCGCGTCACCGTGCCATGCGTAGTAGTTGGCGTTCGCCGTCTGCACCGTGGACATCGCCGCAGCCTCCTGCGCGGAGACCGTCACCTCGCGCCCTCGGCGCTCCGGGTCGCGCTCGCGCCCCGCGATCGCGATCAACGCGGTGGAGGCCGCGACGAGCGAGGCCATGTGGTAGCCCTGCTCCGCGCCGGGCACGTTCGGGGGATCCTCGGGCAGGCCGTTGAGGCCCATCAGGCCGCCCATCGCCGTGATCACCAGGTCGTTCGCGCGGTACTCGCCCATCGGGCCATCGCCGAACGGCGTGACGTTCACATGCACGAGCCCCGGGTTGCTCCCCGACAGCGTGCGATAGTCGAGGCCGTCCGCCTCCAGCGCCGCGGGCGTCGAGGTGAGCAGCACGACGTCCGCCGCGTCGATCAGCCGCCGGCACAGCACCGCCCCCTCGGACGTGGCGAGGTCGAGCGTGAGGGCGCGCTTCCCGGCGTTGAAGTGCAGGTGATAGAGGCTGACCAACCCGTCCGGCCCGTCGAAGAACGGCCCCCGAGCGCGCACCGCGTCGCCCTCGGGCGGTTCGACGCGGACGACGTCCGCGCCCAGCTCGGCGAGCATCCGCCCCGCGAAGAGCGCGCACTCCCCCGCCAGATCGAGGACGCGCACCCCCTCGAGCAGCCCTCGCGACGTGTCAACCATGCCCGCTCCTTCGAGGCGCGCATGATGGCATAACAACCGGTGAGGTGTGGCGTCTTCGGAGGAGCGGGCCGGGACGCGGCTACGCCCGGGCGCAGTCCTCGCAGCGGCCCGAGATGCTGATCGACAGCGTGCGCGCGTCGAACGAGCCGGCGTCGGCGGCGCGGCGTACGAGGGCGGCGAGCGAACGGTCGCCGATGAGCACGTCGGAGATGCGGCCGCACTGCTGGCAGACGAGGTTCACGTGCGGATCCGGGACGGAGCCGAAGCGGGCGCCCTCCGGCGTGTCGAGCTTCTCGATGAGTCCGGCCTCGGCCAGCGCGGCGAGGTTGTTGTAGATCGTCGCGCGGCTCAGCGTCGGGAAGCGCCCCTTGAGGCCCTGGTGCAGCTCGTCCGCGGTGAGGTGCGCCTCCCCCGTGCCGAGGATGTAGTCGAGCAGCGCGACGCGCTGCGCGGATGCGGCGAGGCCGCGCTCGGCAAGGCGCTTCAGGAGTTCCTCAGAGGAGAGGTCCACCGATGGGAGGTCACGAGGGTCTGTCATTACGTCTAGTTTGGCAGTGCCCTATCCCCCCAGCAACCTGCCCTGCACGGGAGGGATGCCGCGCGGACCGCGGCTGTAGCTCCGCAAGGCTCCGCGTGACCGGCCCGTTCCGGCGCAGGCCACGGAGGCGCAGACACGAAGAAGCCCGACCCCCGGCAGAAGGGTCGGGCTTCCTCGTGAGTGCACCAACGGCGGCCAGGCAGAGCGCGCCGAGGGTGGCCTGAACGGTGCGGCCTCCGCCGCGGGGGGACTAGGCGACCACGTCCGGGTCCGAGCGCTGGATCACCTCGGTGATCGCCTCGATGTCCGCGGCGTAGGCGGCGTAGCTCCAGTTCTCCAGCTTGTCCCACGGCGCGATCTGGTCCGCGGCGACGGCGGGCAGCGCCTGCCACGCGGGGCGCTCCGCGAGCTCGTCCAACCCGACCTCCGGGCTCGTGTCGAAGAGCAGGAGGTCAGCGGGGTACTTGTTGACCTGCTCGAACGAGACGATCTCCCAGAACTCACCCTCGCCCGCCTGCACGTCCACGAACTGCAGGCCCCACTGGTTCAGCTGCCGCAGCGCGGGAGCGAGCTCCGGCTTGGCGAAGTAGACCTCGCCACCGAAGTTGCTCAGCGCGACGGCGGTGAGGCCCTCCTTCTCCGCAACGGCAGCCTGGAAGTCCTCGACCGCCTGGTCGAAGCCGGCTCGGGCGTCGGCGTACTCGGGTGTGTCGACTTCGACGCCCATCGCGACCGCGAGTTCCTCGAACGACGCAATCACGTCCGTGGGGTCCTCGATGCCGTTGATGGCGACGATGGGTGCGATCTCCTGGACCTGGGCCTGCACGTCCAGATCGGCGAAGCCCCACGTCAGCTCGCCCTGCACGGGGCTGAAGGCCGTGACGATGAGGTCCGGCTTCAGGAGCACGAGCTTCTCGAGGTCGATCTCGCCGTAGACGTGGCCCACGTCCTCGATCCCCGTGACGTCGATGTCGGCGAGGTTTGGGGACTCCTCCGGCAGCGCACCACCGAACACGCCGACCGGCGTGATGCCGAGGTGCCAGAGCGCGGCGGCGGGCGCGTGGTACGCGACCACCCGTTCCGGCTGCTTGTCGAGGGTCACGGTGACGCCTCGGCCGTCCGTGAACGTGAAGCCGCCAGCGGCCTCGGTCGCGGTAGCCGTCGCCTCGGAGGTGGCGGTAGCCGTCGTGGCGTCGGGCGTACCGGTCGAGGTCGGTGTGGCCTCGGGTTCGTCGTCGCTGTCCCCGCACGCGGCGAGGAACGCCGCAGCGGCCGTTGCCGAGCCCAGTCCGGCGAGGAAGCGGCGGCGTGTGAACGCCGTACCGGGCCGCATCGCTTCGCGCATCTCGTGGAAAACCTTTCAAGTCCCTCTGCGACCTTCGCAGTGACGATGTTGACCGTGGGACTTAGTCATACCTAATCTCAGACTTCAGTCAATACACGGCATGCGCCGGGGAGCAACTCGAATCTCCTAAATCCCTCGTGACCTGTTGGTGAAACAGCAGATTTACGTTGGACGAGGCTCCTTCGCGGCTGGCGCGAATGTCGATGTGACGGTGGGCATGGGGGTACGCATGGTCGCGGAGAGCGCTCCGGCCATCAGCACGCAGGTGGGCTGGCGCCTGGCGAAGGCGACCGGCCTAATGGTCCTCGTCGGCGTGCTGCTGCTCGTCCTCGTCCTCAGCCTTCGCATCGGATCGCTGGGACTGACTACTCGCGACGCCCTGGACGCCATCTTCAACTACAACCCCGAGTCCTACGAGCAGACCGTGGTGCGATCGCTGCGCCTCCCGAGGACGCTCATCGGCCTCGGCGTCGGCGCCGCCCTCGCGGTGTCGGGCGCGGTGATGCAGGCGGCGACGCGGAACCCGCTGGCCGGCCCGTCCATCCTGGGCGTGTCGAGCGGCGCGGCGTTCGCCGTCGTGACCGCGATCTACTTCCTCGGCATCGCGACGCCGGAGGGCTACGTCTGGTTCGCCTTCGGTGGCGCCGCGGCAGCCTCGATCCTCGTCTACGCCGTCGCCTCCGCCGGTCGCGGCGGCGCGACGCCCGTGAAGCTCGCGCTCGCGGGCGTCATCGTGTCCGCGCTCCTCGGATCGTGGAGCACGGCGCTGGTGCTGATGGACCAGGAGACGCTTGACCAGGTGCGGTTCTGGAACGCGGGATCGCTCGCGGGCCGGCCGCTCGGGATCTTCTGGACGGTGTTGCCGTTCATGGGGATCGGCCTGATCGGCGCGATCCTCCTCTCTCGTCAACTGAACGTGATGAGCATGGGCGAAGACACCGCCCGCGCGCTGGGCCTGCACACGGGCCGCGTGAGGCTCATCTCCGGCGTGCTGGTGGTGATGATGACCGGCGCTGCCGTGGCCGCCGCCGGCCCCATCGGGTTCGTCGGCCTCGCGGTGCCGCACATCGTGCGGCTCTTCACCGGGCCGGACTACCGCTGGACGATCGCGTACTGCCTCGTGGCCGGGCCGATCCTCCTGCTGGGCGCGGACATCGTGGGCCGCGTGGTCGTGAGGCCTGCCGAGCTGCAGGTCGGCATCATCACCGCGCTCTGTGGCGCGCCCATCCTCATCGTCATCGCCCGGCGCCGACGCGTGGCTGACCTGTGAGCGCGTACGTGCTCCCCGACACCGCCGAGGGCGTCACGACGGCATCGACGCGCCGCCTGAAGTCCGTGCGCCTTGGGCCGGTGTCGTTCCGCCTGAACGTCCGCACGCTGGGGCTCATCGGCATCGCGTTCGCCGCGCTGGTGCTGTTCTCCTCGTGGGCGCTCACGCTCGGGTCGTTCCCGGTGCCGGTCAGCGGCGTCATCAACTCCGTCCTCGGGCGGGGAAGCGACGAATACGACTTCATCGTCCGCACGCTGCGCCTCCCGAGGCTCCTCGCAGCGCTGATGGTGGGGGCCGCCCTCGGCATGTCGGGGGCGATCTTCCAGGGGCTGGTGCGCAACCCGCTAGTCTCGCCGGACATCATCGGCATCAACCAGGGTGCGACGGCGGTAGCGGTGTTCTGGATCGTGACCGGCCAGCCCGTCGGGATGCTCGCCCCGGTAGCGTTCGCCGGGGCGACGGTCACCGCCCTCCTCGTGTACGTCCTCTCGTGGCGCGGTGGCGTCGCCCCCAGCCGTCTCGTCCTCGTCGGTATCGGTATCAACGCGGTCGCTGCGGCCGGCACCACCTACATCCTCGTGAAGTACCCGATCGAGCGCGTCGGCTCCGCCGTCGCTTGGTCGGCGGGCTCCGTCTACGCGTCCACGTGGGACGACGTCGCGATCCTCTCGATCGCGCTGCTCATCCTCACGCCCCTCGCCGCGATCCTCATGTGGCACCTGCGCATCCTGCAGTTCGGCGATGACACCGCGGCCTCACTCGGGCTCCCCGTCGAGCCGACGCGGCTGCTGCTGGTGCTGGTGGGGTGCGGCTGCTCGGCCATCGCGGTCAGCCTTGCCGGGCCGATCGGGTTCGTGGCGTTGATGGTGCCGCACATCGCGAGGATGCTCGGAGGAGCGATGACGGGAAGTGTCCTCATCCTCACCGCGATCCTCGGCGCGCTCTTGCTGCTGGCCTCTGACGTGGTCGGGCAGCACTTCCTCCCCGTCTCCATGCCGGTCGGCGTCGTCACCGCAGTGGTGGGCGCCCCGTACTTCCTGTTCCTCCTCTACCGCGCGAATGCGAGGTTGTAGATGACGCGACTTGAGACCCGTGACCTGACGCTGGCGTACGACGGCCCACCGGTGGTGGACGGCCTGACGCTGGACCTGCCGGACGGCCAGGTGACCTCGATCATCGGCCCGAACGGCTGCGGCAAGTCCACGCTGCTCCGCGCCCTGGCGCGCCTCAACCGCCCGACGTCCGGCGCCGCCGTCCTGGACGGCGAGGCCGTGCACCGGCAGCCGACCAAGGAGGTCGCCCGCCGCCTGGGCCTGCTCCCGCAGGGCGCGCAAGCCCCCGACGCGATCACCGTGGAGGACCTGGTGCGGCGCGGTCGCTTCCCGCACCAGTCCTTCTTCACCCCGCCCACGGACGCCGACCAGATCGCCGTGAACCGCGCGCTGGAACTCGCGGGCGTGGAGCACCTGCGCAACCGTGCGGTGGACGAGCTCTCCGGCGGCCAGCGGCAGCGCGCGTGGATCGCGATGTCGCTCGCCCAGGAGACCTCACTCCTCCTCCTCGACGAGCCCACGACCTACCTCGACATCGCGCACCAGGAGGAAGTCCTGGAGCTGATCCGGTACCTGAACGAGCACGAGGGCAAGACCATCGCGATGGTGCTGCACGACGTGAACGAGGCCGCCCGCTACAGCGACCACGTGATCGCCATGCGGAACGGCGCCGTCGTCGCCCTGGGCACACCGGCCGAGGTGATCAACCCGGACACCGTGCAGGCCGTCTTCGGCGTCAGCACCGAGGTGATCACGGATCCGCATACCGGCGCGCCCGTCTGCCTGCCCTGCGGCGATGAGTCGACGGCTGCCTGCCGCATGGCCGACGACTGCCCGATCGCCCTCGCGGCGCACGACCTGACCCTCGCGTACGACAAGCGCATCGTCTCCGCCGGCCTGGACGTGAACCTGCCGGAGGGCGTCATCACTGCGATCATCGGGCCGAACGCCTGCGGCAAGTCCACGCTGCTTCGCGCCCTCTCGCGCCTGCTCTCGCCTCGGGCGGGACAGGTGCTCCTCGGCGAGGACTGCGTGCGCGACCTCGGACGCCGCGGCTTCGCGCAGCGCGTCGGCCTGCTCCCGCAGGCCCCTGCGCCGCCGATGGACGTGACGGTGGAGGAGCTCGTCGCCTCCGGCCGCGCGCCCTACCAGCGCTGGTGGCGCCAGTGGAGCGACGAGGACGAGACCACGGTGGAGGCGGCCCTGAAGGCGACCGGCATGGTGGAGTTCCGCGACCGCACGATCGATGCGCTCTCCGGGGGCCAGCGCCAGCGCGCCTGGCTCGCGATGGCCCTCGCGCGGCGGACACCCGTCATGCTCCTGGACGAGCCGACGACCTACCTCGACATCGCGCACCAGGTGGACGTGCTGGACCTGGTGCGGGCGCTCAACACGCGCGAACACACCACGGTGGTCATGGTCTTGCACGACCTGTCGCAGGCCTGCCGCTACGCGGACAACCTGGTCGTGATGAAGGACGGCGAGATCGTCGCCACCGGACACCCGTCCGAGGTGGTCACAGCGGACCTCGTGCGGTCCGTGTTCGGCGTGGAGGCGTCCGTGGTCACGGAGCCCGTCACCGGCCGGCCGCTGGTGTTCCCGCGCAACGCGGTCAACGGTCGCTACCGCAACGCGATCATCGAGGTCGCACCGGACGAGGAGGCCGCCCCGGTCGCCGAGCCCGTGCTCTCCGGCGCGAACTAGCGTGACGACCAGCGGGCCCGGGACGACGGCCCGCGCCGCCCTCGACAACCTCTGCGCCGTCGCGGCAGCGGAGCGGGCCGAGGATCCCATCGGGAGCGGGCTCTTCACGGCGCGCGCCCTCGCGATCGAGGTGCCGCCGCCGTGGGGTGACTCGTTCTACCGCTCGGACCCGGAGGGCACGCTGCAACAGCGCGCCTCCGCCATCATGACCGCGTACTACGAGCGCCTGTTCGGCGACGACTCCCCCGTGAAGGACCCCTTCGCCGAGGGCTACGTCGGCGTGTTCGCGATCGCCCCCGACTCCGCGTGGTCGGACCCGGCGATCACCCGCGCGCTCCTCATCACCCGGCCGGCGGGCCCCTTCCGGGCGTTCGACATCGCCGAGTATCACTTCCCGCGCGACTCGGAGCGCGTCCTCGACCTGATCCGCGCGCTGATCGACGAGGTCCCGGACTACAGCGCCATCGAGGAGTTCCGAGTACCGCACGGCGCGCAGCGTGAGCTGTTCGTCTGCACCCACGGTCAGGTCGACATCTGCTGCGGCAAGTTCGGCTTCCCCCTCTACGCCGAGGCGCACGCGCAGGCGAAGCAAGAGTGGGTAGCGCAGCAGACGGGGACGCGCGTCTGGCGTACCTCGCACTTCGGCGGGCACCGCTACGCCCCCACCGCGTGGGAGATGCCCTCCGGCTACATGTGGGGCTTCCTCGAAGAGGCGTCGACGCGAAGTGTTATGTCGCGCGACGGCGACTCGACCGCCCTCCTCGGGAAGGTGCGCGGCTCCGGAGGCCTCCGGACGCCGCTCCAGATCCTCGATCGCGTGGGGTTCGAGGAGTTCGGGTGGGCCTGGCTCGACTTCGAGCGTTCCGGGACGGCCGAGCAAGCGGCGCCGGACGAGAAGCGGTGGCACGCGCGCCTCGAGTACCGCGCACCCGACGGCTCGACCGGGGCGTACGAGGGCGACGTGGAATCCTGGCGCGAGCTGCCCGCCGGCAGCTGTGGCACGGACGTGACCGACACCACCTACACCGTCCCCGAGTACCACCTCACCTCGCTCACCCGATCCTCCGGATAGCTTTCCGCCGGATTGCGACATTCTGACGCAGATCCGGGAGAATTCTCCTCGCTGGCGGGCACAGGTTTACAAGAGAATGGGTCTGTTAGGCTCGCCCTCTGACCACCCCGAGGGCTCTTGTGCTGCCCGCGCCACGCGGAGGTTTCGTGGGCTATTACCCGATATTCCTCGAAGTCGAGTCGATGCCGGTCATCCTGGTCGGTGGCGGACACGTTGCGCTCGAAAAGATCGGGCGGCTGGTGGACTCCGGGGCTGACGTCACCGTGGTCGCGCCCGACCTGATCCCGGAGGTCCGCGAGTTCATCGACGAGGGCCGCGCCCGCTGGCTCGCCCGCCCGTTCCAGGCGGGCGACACCGCGGGGATGGGCCTGGTGATGGTGGCCACGGACGACGGCGAGGTGAACCGGAGCGTGGCCGACGAAGCCCGGCGTAACGGGATCCTCGTGAACGCCGCCGACGACGTGGCCAACTGCGACTTCATCCTCCCCTCGCTCGCGAAGCGGGGCGGCCTCCAGATCGCGTCCTCCACCGGCGGCGGCAGCCCGGCCATGGCCCGCTGGCTCCGCGAGCGGCTGGAGGAGTTCCTGGACGACAGCGTCATCGACCTCGCGGACCTGCTCGCGGAGACGCGCGTGGACATCCGTGCGATGGACCGCGAATGTGCCGCCCAGTGCCCGAGGACCAAGACCCCGCCGCCGCTGCTCTGCGAGGACTGCCCCAACCGCATCCCCGTGGACCGCTGGCAGGACGCCATCAACGGCGGCGTCTTCGACCTCGTGCGGCAGGGACGCATGGACGACGCCCGCACCCTGCTGAAGGAGCGCCTCCAGCGATCCGAGCTGACGCCCGCACCGTGGTGGACGGAGCGCGAAGCAGCGGAGGAGCGCGTCGGGTGATCACGCAGGCCGGCCTCAGCCATCGCACCGCGCCGATCGAGGTGCGCGAGCGCCTCACGGTCGCGGAGGAGGACGTGGTCCCGCTGCTGCACGCGGCGAGCCGTACCTTCGGCCGCGGCGCCGCCCTGCTCTCCACCTGCAACCGCCTCGAACTCTACGTCGGCGACGAGGTCGGCCCGGAGGCGATGCACGCCTTCCTCGCGGGGCACTTCTCCGCCGACCTCGGGAGCGTGGCGCGGCACTTCCAGACCCGGCACGGCCTGGACGCCGTGCGCCACCTGTACGGCGTCGCCTCGGGCGTGGACTCGATGGTCCTCGGCGAGACCGAGGTGCTCGGGCAGGTCCGCGCGGCCTTCTCCTCCACCGTGAAGGCCGGTACGGACGACGCGGTCATCTCCCGCCTGTTCCACACCGCCCTGCGCACCGGCCGCCGCGCGCGCCGCGAGACCGCGATCTCGGAGCGCGCCCTCTCGGTGTCCTCGATCGCCGCGCAGCAGGCACGCGCGACGTTCCCGGACCTCACCCGTGCCTCCGTGCTGGTCATCGGCGCCGGCGAGGCAGGCCGCCTCGCGGCGCAGGCAGTCGTCGCCAGCGGCGCGCAGGACATCGTGGTCGTGAACCGCACTGCCAGCCGCGCGGAGGGCCTCGCCGACGAGCTCGGTGGGCGCGCCGTCCCGTTCGAGGACCTCCCGGACGCCCTCTCTCGCGCGCACATCGCGATCTCCGCGGTCGGCGCTCCCGAGCCCGTCGTACCGGCGGTGCTCCTCGGGGAGGCCATGGCCCGCCGCGAGGGCGAAGCCCTCCTCATTGTGGACATCGGCGTGCCGCGCGACTTCGAGGCCGGCGTGCGCGAGCTGCCCGGCGTCTCCTACTTCGACCTGGACGACCTCCGCGAGGTGGCGGACCGCAACGCCGAGGCCCGCCGGGCCGAGGTGGACGCGGTGACCGGGATCGTGGAGGAAGAAACCCTGAAATTCGGCCACTGGGCGGAGTCGCAGCGCGTCCAGCCGACCATCACCGAGCTCGGCACCCGCGTCGAGGCGCTCCGGCTGGACGTCATCGAGCGCACGCTGCGCTCGAACGGCATCACGCCCCACATCGACTCAGCGGAGCGCGAACGCTTCGAGGTCCTCGCGGACCAGGTGACGCGCCACCTTGTGAAGCGCCTGCTCGCCGCCCCGATCGAGGTCCTGCACGAGCGCGGCGACCGATCCTTCACGCTGGAGGCCACGCGCGCCCTCTTCCGGCTGGACAACCCCAACGCGCCTGACCCGGACGACCTCACCGGCGACCTTTCGTTCGAGGACTGATGCCCACCCGCATTCGCCTCGCCACGCGCGGATCCGCGCTTGCCCTCGCCCAGACCGAGATGGCCGCGGCGGTCCTCCGTGCCGCCGACCCCACCGTCGAGGTCGACGTCGTCGAGGTCTCCACGCAGGGCGACCAGGACCAGACCACCTCGCTCCGTGTCCTCGGCGGGCAGGGCGTGTTCGTCGGCGCGGTGCGGCAGGCGATCCTCGACGGGCGCGCCGAGGCCGCAGTGCACTCGCTGAAGGACGTCCCCACCACGCCCACTGAGGGCCTCGCGATCGCGGCGATGCTGGAGCGCGGCGACCCCCGCGACGTCTTCGTCGGGCGCGACGGCCGGAGGCTCGCCGAGCTGCCGGAGGGCGCCCTCGTCGGGACCAGCGCGAGCCGCCGCATCGCCCTCGTGCGGGCGCTCCGCCCGGACCTGCGCGTCGCCGACATCCGCGGCAACGTGGACACGCGGATCGTGAAGGTGAACGCCGGCGACTATGACGGCGCGATCCTCGCAGCCGCCGGCCTCACCCGCCTCGGACGGCTGTCCGAGGCCTCCCAGCTCTTTGAGGCAGAGGCGTTCCTCCCCTCGCCGGGCCAGGGCGTGATCGCGCTCGAATGCCGCGCGGACGACGAGGCCACCGCGGCCCTCCTCAGAGCGGTCGATGACATGCCCACGCGTGCCGCCGCCGAGGCGGAACGCGGCGTCCTCGCGGCGCTCGGCACCGGCTGCAACCTCGCGGTCGGCGCGTACGCCCGGCTGGACGGTGACCTGCTCTCGGTCCGCGCGATGATCGGCGGAGACGTCGAGGGCACCGAGCCCGTATTCGGCGAAGCGACCGGGAAGCCCTCGGGTGCTGCGGCGATCGGCCGCGGCCTCGGCGACCGCCTCAAGGAGGGCTACAAGTCGAAGTACGGACCGATCTCATGAGCACCCAACCCACGACACCCCTCGGACACGTCTGGCTGGTCGGCGGCGGCCCCGGTGACCCCGGCCTGATCACGGTCGCGGGCCTCGAGGCGATCCGCCGCGCCGATGTCGTCGTCCACGACCGCCTCTCGCCTCCGGAGCTGTTGAAGGAGGCGCCTGCGGGCGCCCTCCTCCTGGACGCCGGTAAGTCACCCGACAACCAGCGCATGACCCAGGACCAGATCAACGCCGCGCTCATCGAGCACGGGCAGGCCGGGCGCCACGTCGTCCGCCTCAAGGGCGGCGACCCTTACGTCTTCGGCCGTGGCGGCGAGGAAGCGATCGCCCTCGCGGAGGCCGGCGTGCCCTGCACCATCATCCCGGGCATCACCTCCGCCATCGGCGGCCTCGCGGCCGGTGGCGTCCCCGTCACCCACCGAGGCATCGCGACCTCCTTCACCGTGGTCACCGGCCACGAAGACCCGACGAAGCCCGAGGCGCAGGTGCGCTGGGATGCGCTCTCACAGGCCTCCGAGACGCTGGTCATCCTCATGGGGGTCGAACGCCTCGAAGGGATCGCGCGCGCGATCATCGAGGGCGGACGGGACGCCTCCACGCCCGCGGCGCTCGTGCAGGAGGCGACGACGCCACGCCAGCGCACGGTCACCGGCACGCTCGAGACGATCGCCTCGGTCGCGCGCACCGAGGGCATCACGAACCCGGCGCTCTTCGTCGTCGGGGATGTCGTCGCGCTCCAGCCCTTCCTCGACCCGGCACGCCTCGCCCCGCTCGCGGGGAAGCGCGTGCTGGTCACGCGCTCCCGCTCGCAGGCCTCCTCGCTCGTCAGCGCGCTGCGGCTGGAGGGCGCCCACCCCGTCGAGCTGCCCGCGATCGAGATCCAGGAGCGGATCGACGACGATGCGCTGCGCGACGCGGTCAGCCTGCTCGACGCGAGCGAGTACCGCTGGATCGTCTTCACCTCCGCCAACGCCGTGGAGGTGTTCCTCGACGCACTGATGGAGCAACGCGACCTGCGCGCCTTCGGCGACACGCGTATCTGCGCGATCGGCCCCGCCACGGAGCGCGCCCTCATCGCTCGCGGCCTCCGTCCCGACCTCGTCCCCGACCAGGCGATCGGCGAAGGGGTCGCCCGCGTCCTCGTGGAGCACGGGGGCGTGGAGGGCGGACGGGTCCTCCTGCCGCGCGCGGAGCAGGCCCGAGACGTGGTGCCGGACGCCCTGCGCGCCGCCGGCGCCGAGGTGGACGACCTGCCGCTCTACCTCGCAGCACCGCCGGCCGAACCGCCGGAGGAAGCGCTTGCGCTGCTGCGCGAGGGTGGCATCGACGTGGTCACGTTCACCTCGTCGTCCACGGTGCGGAACCTCGTGGAGCTGCTGCACGGTGACCTCACCCCGTTGCGGGGCGCGACGATCGCCTGCATCGGGCCGGCCACGGCGGACACCGCATGGGACGCCGGCCTCGAGGTCCACGTCACCGCCGAGGTACACACGATCGACGGGCTCGTGAGTGCGCTACGTTCCCACTTGCAGGGTTCTACGGCCCCGGGAAGGGACGCCTGATGGTCGCCGTCACTCGCCTCCGAGACTTCACGCGCACTCGCCGCACACGACGCACGGAGGCGCTCCGCAGCCTGGTGCGGGAGACCCGTCTCGACCCGTCGATGTTCATCTACCCGCTGTTCATCACCCACGGCACCAACGTGCGCACCGAGATCTCCTCGATGCCCGGCCAGTACCAGATCTCCGTGGACCAGCTCGCCCGCGAGGCTGCCGAGCTCCGCGAGCTCGGCGTACGCGCCGTGCTCCTGTTCGGCCTCCCGGCCTCCAAGGACCCCGAGGGCTCCGAGGGCTACGCGAGCGACGGCATCGTGCAGCAGGCGATCCGCGAGCTGAAGCGCGTGGACCCGGACCTCGTCGTCGTCGCGGACATCTGCCTCTGCGAGTACACGGACCACGGCCACTGCGGCCTGCTTACCGCGACGGGGGAGGTCGACAACGATCCGTCGCTCGACCTCCTGGCGCGGATGGCGCTCTCCACCGTCGAGGCAGGCGCGGACATCGTCGCGCCGTCCGACATGATGGACGGGCGCGTCGGCGCGATCCGCGACACCCTCGACGACGCCGGGTACACCTCGACGCCGATCATGGCGTACAGCGCGAAGTACGCCTCGGCGTTCTACGGCCCGTTCCGCGAGGCTGCGGACTCCACGCCACAGTTCGGTGACCGACGCGGCTACCAGATGGACCCCGCGAACGCCCTCGAGGCGTTGCGTGAGGTCGACGCGGACGTGGAGGAAGACGCCGACATCGTCATGGTGAAGCCGGCGCTCCCCTACCTCGACGTGATCCGTGCCGTGCGAGAGCGCACGGACCTCCCGCTGGCCGCCTACAACGTGTCTGGCGAGTACGCGATGGTGAAGGCTGCCGTGCAGAACGGCTGGCTGGACGAGCGCCGCGTGGTCCTTGAGACCCTCACGGGCATCGCCCGCGCCGGCGCGAGCATCATCATCACCTACCACGCGAAGGACGCCGCGCGCTGGCTGCGCGAGTCGGCCTCGCCCAGGGGCGGCGCGTGACGCTCTCCTCCCCCGCGGACCGCGAGGGCTCCCGCCGCGCGATGGAGCGCGCCCGGCGCGTGCTGCCGGGCGGCGTGGACTCGCCCGTCCGCGCCTACCGCGCCGTCGGCGGCGACCCGGTCGTCCTCGCGCGTGGCTCCGGCGCTCTCGTCTGGGACGTCGACGGCTCCGAGTACATCGACTACGTCTGCTCGTACGGCCCGCTCATCCTCGGCCACGCGCATCCGCGCGTCGTGAGCGCGATCACGGAGGCAGCCGCCCTCGGCACCTCGTTCGGCGCGCCGACCGAGGCCGAGGCAGCCCTGGGCGAGTGCGTGGTGGAGGCCGTGCCCTCCATCGAGATGGTGCGCTTTGTCTCCTCGGGAACGGAGGCGACGATGAGCGTCCTCCGCCTCGCCCGGGCCGCCACCGGCCGTGACCTCATCCTCAAGTTCGAGGGCTGCTACCACGGCCACGCGGACGGCCTGCTGGTCGCCGCCGGCTCGGGCGCGGCCACCCTCGCACTCCCCGACTCGCCCGGCGTCCCTGCGGCCTACGCCGCGCAGACCCTGCTCGCCCGCTACAACGACCTCGCGTCGGTCCGCGCGCAGTTCGAGGCGCACCGCGGCGCCATCGCCGCGATCATCGTGGAGCCGGTCGCCGGGAACATGGGCGTCGTCCCCCCCGCGGAGGGCTTCCTCGAGGGTCTCCGCGCGATCTGCGACGAGGATGGCGCCCTGCTTGTCTTCGACGAGGTGATCACGGGCTTCCGCGGCTCCTACGGTGGCGCGCAGGCCACCCTCGGCGTCACGCCGGACCTCACCGCCCTCGGCAAGATCATCGGCGGCGGGCTCCCCGTCGGCGCCTATGGCGGACGGCGCGAGCTCATGGAGCAGATCGCCCCCAGCGGTGCGGTCTACCAGGCGGGCACGCTCTCCGGGAACCCCCTCGCGATGGCCGCCGGCCGCGCCACCCTCGACACGCTCCGCGAGGACCTCGGCCAGTACGACCGCCTCGACGCCCTGGGCGCCCGTCTCGCCGAGGGCCTCACCCGCGCCGCCGAGGAAGCCGAGGTCCCGCTCGTCGTCTCGCGCTCAGGCTCGACGATCACCCCGTTCTTCCTCGACGCAGCCCCCACCAACTACGACGAAGCCCGCCTCGCCGACACCTCGATGTTCGCGCGCTTCCACAACGCCATGCTCGACCGGGGCATCCACCTCGCCCCCTCGCAGTTCGAGACCTGGTTCGTCTCGATGGCCCACGACGAGGCCCTCATCGACCGCACGATCGAGGCAGCTGCCGAGTCCTTCCGCCTCGTGAGGCATGGGTAGCCCTCAGGCTTGCGGCTCGTAGGCGAGTCCCAGTTCCTCAGCGAGCAGCCGTAGGCGCCGATCTCGCGTCCAGAGACGCCCACCGTCCGCCAGCACCGCCGACGCCAGAAGGTGTGCGTCGACATATCCGATGCCACGCCCCATCAGAGAGCGAGCCTCGATAAAAGCGAGCACCTCGACGTGTGTGGCGACAGGCGCCGACGAGAGGTTCTGCAGCCAGGACAGGATCTCATCTCGGTTCTTGATATTGCCGCAGGCGAGCTCGCCGACGACGAACGGATGCGTGAGGACCAGTCCTGCCTCCAGCGTCGCGCCGAGTTCCGTGTCGCCCGCGCGCAAATGATCGATCCACACCGAGGAGTCAACGAGGATCACGCGGGCTCGCTGCGACGCCGGGAGACATCCTCGAGCTGCGGCTCGGTGCCGCCGAGCCGTGCGAGGCGACGGGCGCTCTCCCGCTCGATGAGCGCGAGGAGGCCGGCACGAAGCAGCGCGGCGCGCTCAGTCACCCCGGTGACGCGCTGCGCCTGTTCGATCAGTTCGTCGTCGAGCGTGACCGTGGTTCTCATAGGATCCTCTTCGACACCAATCGTAGCACCATTTGGTGCATATATTGGCGTCTCAGAGCTTGCCTTGCGCTACCGGGGAGCGACGTGGCGCGGCACGAGATCGCGAACTACGTCGCTACTCCGCCTCGACCACGGGGAGGTGGAGGCCACACTCGCGCTTGGTGGCTTCCTCCCACCACCACCGGCCCTCGCGTTCGTGCTGGCCAGCGTTGGTGGGCTTCGTGCAGGGCTCGCAGCCGATGGAGCGGAAGCCGCGGTCGTGGAGGGGGTTGTAGGGGACCTCGTGCGACAGGATGTGCTGCCACACCTGTTGCGAGGACCAGAACGAGAGCGGGTTGAACTTCACGACGGGCGCGCCGCCGACGGTGAGCGCGGGGTCCTCCTGCACCACGGGAAGGATGCCACGCGTGGCGGGGCTCTGGTCCTGGCGCTGGCCGCTGACGGTGGCGCGCATCCCGGCCATCGCGCGGCGGACGGGCTCCACCTTGCGGACGCTGCAGCACTCCTCGTGGCCGTCGAGGTAGAAGGAGAAGAGGCCCTTCTCGCGGACGAGCTTCTGGACGGCCTCCGGCTGGGGGAAGAAGACCTCGATGTCCGCCTGGTAGTGGTCGCGGACGCGCTCGATGAACTGGTACGTCTCCGGGTGGAGGCGGCCCGTGTCCAGCGTGATGATGCGGTACGGCAGGTCGAGCTTCGAGGCGAAGTCGATGAGGACCACGTCCTCCGCGCCGGAGAAGGAGATCGCGATCTCCGGCGAGAAGTGCTCGACGGCGAACGCGAGGATGTCCGCGGGATGCCATCGGTCGAAGTCCGCGGGGACCTCCACGCCCGCGACGGTCAGAGGGGGAGCGGGTGCGTCAGGCATACACGCTCTCCTCGGCCGCGGCGGCGTCCTTCGAGGTGTCCGTCTCGCGCACCATCCCCGCGGCGACGGTGGCGAAGGTGGCGGGGTCGATGAGGATGAACGAGCCCGTCCACCGGTCCTTCCGGTAGGGGTCGACGGCGACCGGGTCCGCGGTGCGGATCACCACCCGGGCCAGCCCGTTGAGCGCCAGCTCCGAGGGCTCACCGACCCGTTCAAGGGACTCGATGTCGAGGCGGTCGACGAGAGTGGTGACCATCGCCTTCACCCGCTGGGTGCTGGTCTTCAGCAGGAACTGCTGGCGCGGTTTCAGGGCGCTCGCCTCGCTCATCCAGCAGAGGTCCGCGACGAGCTCGCGCGTGACGGTGGGAGGGTGCGCCGCGTCCGCGATGATCGAGCCGCGCCCGGCGTCCACGTCGTCCGCGAGGCGGATCGTGGCGGCCTGGAAGATCTCGCCGGCCTCGAGGGGCTCACCGGCGAAGTCGACGGACTCGACGGTGGAGCGCTGCCCACCGGGCAGCACGACGACGGCGTCGCCCGACTTCACGCGACCGCCGAGGATGGTGCCGGCGTAGCCGCGGTAGTCGTGCAGGTCCTTCGTCTGGGGGCGGATCACGTACTGCACAGGGAACCGGAAGGGACCGGCAGCGGCCGGGCTCGGGATCGGCACGTCCTCGAGGAACTCGAGCAGCGGGGCGCCCTCGAACCACGGCATCGCCGAGGAGCGCTCGACGACGTTGTCGCCGGTGAGCGCGGAGATCGGGATCGGGGTGACCCGCTCCAGGCCCACGGTCTCCTGCACGAACTCGAAGTCGCGCACGATCGAGGCGAACCGCGCCTGGTCGAAGTCCACCAGGTCCATCTTGTTCACGCACAGGACGACATGACGGATGCCGAGGAGCGCAGCGATCGCGGCGTGGCGACGCGTCTGCTCCACCACGCCGTTCCGCGCGTCCACGAGGATGAGCGTGAGGTCCGCCGTGGAGGCGCCGGTGATCATGTTGCGCGTGTACTGCACGTGCCCCGGCGAGTCCGCGATGATGAACTTGCGCTTCGGCGTCGCGAAGTAGCGATACGCGACGTCGATCGTGATCCCCTGCTCGCGCTCCGCCCTCAGGCCGTCCGTGAGCAGCGCGAGGTTCACCTCGTCGTCGAAGTTGGTCCCGGCGGTCGATCGCTTGAGGCTGTCGAGGGTGTCCTCGAAGACCTGTTTTGAGTCGTAGAGGAGCCGCCCGATGAGCGTGCTCTTCCCGTCGTCGACAGAGCCGGCAGTGGCGAAACGCAGGAGGTCCACTAGAAGTAGCCCTCGCGCTTCCGGTCTTCCATCGCGGCTTCCGAGGTGCGGTCGTCGGTGCGGCTCGCGCCCCGCTCCGTGATGCGGGCGGTCGCGATCTCCTGGATCACCTCGTACAGCGAGGACGCCGAAGACGGGACGGCCGCGGTGCAGGTCATGTCCCCGACCGTGCGGTAGCGGACGACCTGCTTCGAGGGATGCTCGTTGGGCAGGAGCTGGATGTACTGCCCGGTGGACATCAGCATCCCGTCCCGCTCGAACACCTCGCGCTCGTGGGCGAAGTAGATCGAGGGGATCTCGAGGCCCTCGCGGGCGATGTAGTGCCAGATGTCCAGCTCGGTCCAGTTGGAGAGCGGGAAGACGCGCATGTGCTCGCCGCGGTGCTGGAGGCCGTTGTAGAGGTTCCACAGCTCCGGGCGCTGCGCGCGCGGGTTCCATTGCCCGAACTCGTCGCGGGCGGAGAACACGCGCTCCTTCGCGCGGGCCTTCTCCTCGTCGCGCCGTGCACCGCCGAGAGCGGCATCGAACCGGTGCTCCGCGATCGAGTCGAGGAGGACGGTGGTCTGGAGGCGGTTACGAGACGCCCTCGGCCCGCGCTCCTCGACGACCCGGCCGCGGTCGATCGCGTCCTGCACGGAGCCGACGATCAGCGAGGCGCCGAGCTCCGCCATCCGGCGGTCGCGGTACTCGATCACCTCGGGGAAGTTGTGGCCGGTGTCCACGTGCATCACCGCGAACGGGATGCGCCCGGGCGCGAAGGCGAGCTCGGCCAGCCGCAGGAGGACGATCGAGTCCTTCCCGCCGGAGAACAACAGCACGGGCCGCTCGAACTCCGCGGCCACCTCGCGCAGGATGTGGATCGCCTCGGACTCCAGCAGGCGCAGGTGTGACGCCTCGCGCTCGGTGCTCGCGAGGAATGCGGCGGCCTCCGCGGAGCGGTCATCCACCGGTACGGTCATGGCTCGGTCCCTGTCTCTGTCCCGGGGAGGTCCCTCGGGACGTGGCGTAGCTGGTGCTGATCAGGCCGGGCCGCCCTCGACGAGGACGGCCCGAGGGGGCCTAGATCGCACACTCGCCTTCGCCGCGCTCCAGGACGTAGATCACGTCCCGCTCCCAGTCCATGAACTCCTCGACGGTGTCCACGGAGAAGGAGGGCGCGACGGTCAGGTCGCGGATCGAGTCCTCGAACACCTTCGGGCCGACGCGGTCCACGGTGTCGTTGAACTCCTCGCCGTCCTGTCGCTGCGCCTCGTAGAGGGCAAGGAACCGCTCGACGACCTCGGGCGCGCGCTTCGCGGGGATCTTCACCTTCAGCAACGTGCCCAGGCGCAGGCTCTGTCCGCTGCGGCGGTCGCCGCCCAGGAAGACGTTGTAGGACGGCACCTGCCGGTCGCTGTTCGCGGCCTTGATGGCAGCGCCATGGAAGCCGATGTTGCCGATGTGGTGCTGGCCGCACGAGTTCGGGCAGCCGCTGACGTTGATCAGCACCTTCCGAGTGCGCTCGTCCGTGATGTTCATCAGCTCCACCTTCTGCGAGATGGCCCGGTTGAGGCCCATCGAGCAGGTGATGCCGAGCTTGCAGGAGTCCGTGCCGGGGCAGGACACCACGTCCGTGATCTCGCGCACGCCGCCCCCACCGAGGCCGAGCGCGCCGAGGTCCTTCCAGACGTTGTAGACGGAGCCTTCGGGGATCCAGCGGAGCACGATCTTCTGCCACTGCGTGGTGCGGGCGCGACCGGATCCGTAAGTGCGGAGGATCGTCGCGAGGCCACGGAACTGCGTCGGTGTCAGATCGCCCTGCGGCACCTTCACCTGGATCGAGACGTAGCCGGCCTGGCGCTGGGGCTGAACCGCCGTGCGCTTCCACTCCTCGAACGCCGCGACCTCGTGGGCCTGCGGCTGGACGACCTCGACGTCCAGGGACGGCGCGGCGGCCTCCTCGTCGTCGAGGTAGAGGAGGTCGTCCGGGAGGATGTCGCGCTGCGCCCACTCCTTCGCGAGCTCCTCCTGGATCATGGCGTTGAAGGCTTCCTCGCCCACGCGGTGGACCAGGAACTTCAGGCGGGCCTTCGACATGTTCTTCCGGAGCTCGTCCGCCTGGTTGAAGATGCGGACGACTGCCTCGGCGACCTTCAGGTACTCCGTGACCGGGACGAACTCGCTGACGAGGAGGGCCTCGCGGGCGAGGATCGAGAGACCACCGCCGACCACCACCTTGAAGCCACGTACCTCCTGCCCGTCGATCACCTTCGTGCGGGCGATGAACCCGAGGTCGTGGATCTTCGAGAGGCCGTCGTCCTGCTCGCTGCCGGAGAAGGTGGCCTTGAACTTGCGCGGGAGCATCTGGCTCAGCGGGTTGCGCACCCAGTACCGCACGAAGGCCCCCGCGTACGGGGTGACATCAAACACCTCGTCGTCGCGGATGCCGGCCCACGGGTCCGCCGTGACGTTGCGGACCGTGTTGCCGCACGCCTCGCGTGAGGACAGGCCGGCCGTCCCGAGGTAGCGCAGCACCTCCGGGATCTGGACGAGGGGGATGTGGTGGAACTGCACTGCAGCGCGGGTGGTGATGTGCCCCTTCCCGAGAGGCGCCCACCGCTCCGCGACGTTCGCGTACGCGTCGAGCTGGTCCGAGGTGATCGTCCCCGCGGGGTTCTTCACGCGGAGCATCTGGCGGTTCGGCTGGCGCTGCCCGTAGGTGCCCTGCCGCAGGCGGAACTTGATGAAGTCGATCTCGTCCCGTTCCTTCGCGAGGAAGGCGGTCGCTTCGGTCTCGAAGTCGTCCAGCTCCTTCTCGAGGATCGGAATCATGAACGGAGGCTTGCTCGCCGCGCCCGTGCCGCTGGGGTTGCTCTCGGTGGTGGTCATGCTGTCCCTCTCCGTCGATCCGCCCGAGGTTGCCTGCCTGGCTCGCGCGGCGCGACGACGATGTCCTTC
>Ga0265293_10003062_pt1 | contig 31879 bp, 22 predicted proteins | sample Munlanlewell138R_FD_192505 | JGI IMG/M metagenome (GOLD analysis project Ga0265293, IMG submission 192505) | Leachate microbial communities from a municipal landfill in Southern Ontario, Canada - Leachate well 138R | ecosystem: Engineered > Solid waste > Landfill > Unclassified | place: Canada... | reverse complement strand
GAAAAAATCTCCTTTTATTAGCTATTTTATCGGAAAAGAACACTCCAAATCGCTAAAAAACATATTAATTAGCGATTTGAATCGCCAAAAAACATATTAATTAGGGGATTTGAAAAATATTTATTAATTTTGCAAAAAAAACAATTATGAAAATAGTACGAAAGATTGAAAAGTTAATTAAAGATCGTTTTTTTAGAAGTAAAGCGATATTGATTTATGGTGCACGTCAAGTTGGGAAAACTACACTTATAGAAAACTTATTTGATGATGTTTCTAAAGTTTTATTTTTCAATGGAGATGAAGCTGATGTACGCGAAACTTTAAAAAATATGACTTCAACACGCTTAAAATCTTTAATAGGCGATTATAAAATAGTTTGTATAGACGAAGCCCAGAGAATAGAAAATATTGGAATTACATTAAAATTATTTACAGATAAACTTAAAGATATTTTAATTATTGCCACAAGTTCCTCTTCATTTGAACTTGCTGATAAAATGAATGAGCCTCTTACAGGTCGAAAATATGAGTTTACTCTTTATCCTTTAAGTTTTGACGAAATGGTTGGTTTTCATGGTCTATTAGATGAAACTCGTTTATTAAATCATAGACTAATTTATGGATATTATCCGGAAATTGTAACTGTTCCTGGTATGGAAGCAGAACACCTTAGATTAATTTCGGACTCTTATCTTTATAAAGATCTTTTTATGCTTGACAATATTAAAAAACCGGTTATACTGCAAAAATTAGTTAAAGCCTTAGCTCTTCAAGTTGGTAGCGAAGTTTCTTATAATGAATTGTCTCGTTTAATAGAGGCGGATAAAGAAACTGTAGTTAAATATATTGACGCATTAGAAAAATCTTTTATTATTTTTCAACTTCCCTCATTAAGTAGAAATTTACGTAATGAAATAAAAAAATCAAGAAAGATATACTTTCACGATAATGGAATTAGAAATGCTGTAATAAATAACTTTTCACCTATACAAAATCGTTCTGATGCGGGCGCTTTATGGGAAAATTATTTTATTAGTGAAAGAAAAAAATTCCTACATAATAAAGGAGTAAAAGTTGATTATTATTTTTGGCGTACTAATCAGCAACAAGAAATTGATTTGATTGAAGAAGTTGATAATAAACTAAATGCTTATGAGATTAAATGGACAAAAGATTCTGCTTTTTTCTCTAAAACCTTTGAAAATGCATATCCTGATGCAAGTTTAAATCTTGTAAATAGAGATAATTTTGTAAAATATTTAATGTAAATGCCATAATTAGTTTTTCGGGCTAAAATCACAAACAAGCTTAAAAACTTAAAATTTAATTTTATATCCTATATCTCTTGTAATACTGAATAAAAATGAATATTTATTTCCTAGTTGGGTCTCGTTATAGTAATGATAAATAGGTTTTTCAAAAATAAACGAGAAATTCCAAACCATATGATAATTAAAATTAATTTGTGGTGCAATGTATAGAATATTACTTCCGGAGGCTTTTACGATTTTCTCATTCAAATAATTTACTTTTTTATATTCATGCCTAAATTGGCAAATAATTGTAATATCTTTAGTTAATTCTGTATATTTATTTGCAAGGTGTTTAGATATAAAAAGTGAGTTGGAATAAGCGTCTCCGAACTTATACCCCATTCTGTTTACAGTAAAATTATTATCGTAACGAGACAGAAAAATGAACCTCATACTTATATTTTCAAATTCTTTCACAAACAAAGCTTGCAAGTTAAAACCAAAATTTCCGGTTGAAGGCTGAACGTCAACATCTAATTTAACACCGTCCACAACTTGAGGTTCTAATCTAAAAGGGGCTTTAATTCCCCCTCCTATAGTTAACTCAAGCATTTTCACAGGATTTTTATAAATATTGTATTTTGCTGTTAGCCCTACATTGGATAAACCATAACCACGTAGCTGATAATCAATAGATTTATAGTTTTGGGTTTTATTTATAAAATATCCCATATCCATTTCTAAACTTAATTTAGGTTTTAAACCATAAGCCAAACTCAGACCTGAATAATTATAATTTGCATTTTTTATTGCTGCAGGAAAATTATATTCATTAAATTTTGAACCACTATAATAGGAATCAGAATAACTAAACTTATGAAAGAGAACTAAGCGAAAAATTCTTTGTTGCAGAACACCTACATTAGCACTTCCGGCAACAGGATTTCCTGGAGAAGCAAAACATTGAGCCTCCGCTTTAAAATTAATAAATAAAAATAAAACAAAAAATAAACAAGAAATTATTAACTTATTTTTCATTATTCCACTGTAATTACAAGACTTTTAGATAAGGCGTTTTTATGCTTATCAATTATTTTACAAGTAATAGTACTTTCACCGGTATTACAAGGTGTGGGAGCAAAAGTAACAGTTTCACCTGAGCCTATAATTGAGCCCATTGTTGCTGACCATTGATAAGTAACTTCCTCACCTTTTGCTTCAGCTGTAATAGTGGCAGTTTCACCGGCATATAATAATTCTTTATCTGCAGTAAGTGATAAAAACTCAAGTTTAATTTCTGGTTCTGGCTTATCGGGTTCAGGTTTATCAGGTTCACAAGCAATAAAAGTCAAAGCCAAGCTCCCAATTAAAACAAAAAGAAAAAATTTTAAAGACTTCATAATATTTTGATTTAGAATTTTATTTTTACTCATTTCTATATTTCTCAATTATCCTTTACGCATCTTACAGAAAATCCATAAGTTTTAGGAAATGTATCATATCTTCCTGAGCCAGCATTTCCATTTTGTAAACATCTTCTAATGGCATACATTTCATTCCCATTATATCCTGAACATTCGCTAGCTTCTGCACAATGATTACTAGTCCAATAATATGCAAACTCATATGAACCTGTACCTTGTCCATACATAAAAGCACCATTACCGTTTCTAGCACCGCCCATTAAAGATTCAAATCCTGAACCTCCATTTTGTTTCATTTGTTGTCCCACATTTTGGTTATAACCTCTAAAAGTATTCATAAGATTTACTTCTCCACTAGGCATTCCTAAAGCTAACTCTAAATTTTTAAAATCCTGATCACTTGGGATATGCCAACCTGCTGGACAAATTCCTTGACTATCTTCATTTTCAGAAAACTGCATTGCCATATTCCATTGGTATAAACCACCAAAAACATTACACTTTTCAGTATTATTAGCATAACAATATTTTTGAATATTTCCAGTACTTGTTTGGTCTTGACTTGAATTTACCATAGTTCCAATATTCATATTTTTAGCAAACCAGCATTTTCCTCCAATTTCAACAGTTGGATAAATTTGTCCGTCTCTGTTATCAACAAAATTTTGTCCACAAGTAAATCCCTCAGAAAAACTAATTTTTATTAAATCATCAGAAATTCCGCAAGCATTATAAATTCGCCAACGCAAAGTATAAATTTCTCCGGGCGTTCCTGAAAACACGGCATTTGGAATATTTGGATTTGAAATTTGACCACCATTCCCCGACATTATTGTCCAATATCCTGTTCCTATTTCAGCTTGATTTGCAGACAAAGTAATAGAACTTGCCATAATCTCAAGCTGGTCTTCGCCAGCATTTGCAGTTGTAGGTTGCGGTATTAAATAAAGATATTGTTTTTCTGTATAATATTCGGATAAACATTGGGGATCAATAATTTTTAAACGCACAAACATGCTTTCTTCTGGTACAAAATAATAAGTTAAGGAATTTGCAGATGGAAAATCATACCAATCTGAATTATTATAAGAATATTGCCACTGCACAGTTCCAGAAACATAGTTTGTTGCTTGTAATGTAAAATTATCGCCTAAACAATAATCTTGTGAAATAGCAGAAAAATTAATTCCAAAGACAAAAAGAAAAACTAATAATATTTTAAAAACTTGATTTTTCATAGCTAAATTTTTATAAAACTTTTTCTATAAAACTTTTCTTCGTCCCTTATTTGAAGGATATAAAAGCCTTTTTCTAAATTTGAAATATCAATATTAATATTAAAATTTTCAAAATTGTAAGTTTCAATATCAATAGTTTTTCCATTTATATCTAAAATTTCTAATTTAAAATTTGAGAAATCTTTTACTTCAATATTAATATGGTTTGAAGCCGGGTTTGGAAAAATTAAAATTTCTGAAAGATTTTGAATTTTATTTATTCCTGTATAAGGACTAGGGGGAATTTCAAAATAAAGTGTATGTTGTGCAAATAATAAATTTGAAATAAATAGCAGAACTAAAAGCTTGAAAAATTTAAACATAACAAATCCTTTAAAGATTTTGCTAATTTACAAAAATTTTCTGTATAAAAAAAATAAAATATCAGATTATTAAAATCTATTTGAGATTTATTTGATTTTCTCTATTTTTCTTATTAAAATTTCATTTTCTAATTGAATTTTAACAAAATAAATAGCTGGTTTAAGCTCTTTTAAATCAATATAATAATTTGAATTCTCATTCAAATTTTCCAAATAATCAATTCTTATAAGTTTACCCATTAAATCTAAAATTTCAATTTTTACATTTTCAGAATTGATGTTTTCAAAATTAAAACTTAAAACATCATTAAAAGGATTTGGATAAATACTTATTTGTGGATTTTCAAACTTGTCAATACAGTTTACAGAAATAATATTTGAAAAAGCGTAAGTTCCATCAAAATCAACTTGTATTAATCTGTAATAAACATTTCCGTAGGATTTATCTTTTGCTTCATAATTAATTTTATTATTTGAGAATCCTGCAGCTTGAATTTTATCAATATTTTTCCAATTTATTGCATTTTGGCTTTTTTGTAATTGAAAATAATCGCTGTTTGTTTCACTAGCTGTAGTCCATTTTAATTTAACAAAATCATTATTACAATTTGCTTTAAATTCAACTAATTCAACCGGCAATATATATTCATTATGTTTTGCAATAGAAAACTCCGAAAAAGAAGTCAATCCAGTTCTTTTTGCGTAAACCACATTGCCAACAATTGTTTGTGTAGAATTGTGATGACCTCCATCCAAATACCAGTTGCTAGAAGAATTGTTGCGTTTTACAACAGTATGTTGCCCAGGATCGCTTCCAATGTTCAATGCTCCTCGCATTTCCAAACCTATATCATACTTAATTCCACTTGACCCGGAATTTGGCAAGATAGTCCAATAGCCTGCATCAAGTAAAGTTTGTAAAGTTGTTCCATTAACCGAAAGATTTAAGGAAGAAATGTTCAAGTTTGTATTATGACTGTCAAATCTTGCATCTAAGTATGTTAAACCAGTACTTGAATTTAATTTCACTTTTGCCAATTCATAATTAGAAGCATTTCCAACCGGGAATATATACTCTCCAGTAGAATTAACTTTACGCCTTAAATTTCCATTTATATAAGATGAATTTGAAGCATTTGTAATGGTATTTATTGCAGAATTGTTAACAAATACACGATAAGCTCCTGTTGTTATTTTGCCATTAAGAAGATTCAAGTTGGTTACTTCAATATTTTTTTCAAGATTTACGTAACCGCCTGATTTATTAATAATTAAATTAGAAAAAACAATATCAGTATTTGCATTAATATTTTGAATTCCACTTCCGTTTAAATTTATGTCAGCTTTTGAAACTTTAAAATTAGATAAATTATCAATACTTAAATCACCGCCAATTTCAATATTTATAGTATTTAGGTCAAAATTCACACTACCTCCGTTAAATTTAAAATCTCCTTTAACTTTTAAAGAAGCATTATCTGAATTAAAAACATCACCTTTTACTATTAAATTTTTACAAAGGGCAATAGAGTCAGGGTGTGCACTAATTCTTAAATCATATCTGTTATTATCATGCGGAGAAATTTCCACATCAGTATTTTCTGTTGGCACTCTTAAATTATACCAGTTTGAACAATCGCACCAGCCACTTGACTTATACCCCATCCATTTATGCTCTATTGCATCAGGAGGCGTTATTGTTAAGCTTATTCCATTTTTATAATTTGGGTTAGCAGTATCAAAATCTTCATTATCAGCCCAACCAGTCCAATTTTCGGGATTATTAATTCTTGCTATCCATTCAAATTTATTTGCGGGGTCAAAACTTCCTGTATATTTAACTTTACTTTTATTTGCAAGTCCAGCAACATTTGTATTTGCACATTCGCAACCCGGGAAAATTGTAGAGCCTTTGGTGTCTTTATATCCATGTGCAGACTTCCAACCTGTTGCTGTCCAACCATAAAGCACATTACCAGAGTAGCTTGCCGTATGAGCTGTAGAAGGATTTACCCAATTTCCATTTTGCATTATCCACAATTGGTCATCAGAGTTTAAATCAAAAGAATTGGAACCCCCAAGTTTTTCGGCTGTCCAGTTTGTATTATCTATACTACCATTAACATAAATATTCAAATTTGTTCCAAAAGGAATACTAGCTGCATTACCTGTAATTTCAAATGTTACAACAGTACCAGCTTCTAAAACTGAGTTTATTCTTGTAATTCTGACTGTACCTTCTGTACTACCCCACATACCGGCATATTCCCTTTCGTAACCATTATCTGTAAAATCAATTGAAGTTTCAGGTACAATATTTTTAAAACTAACAAATGAAATTTCATCTCCAAAAGCAGAGCTAGTATTTACAGCTAAAATAGCTAAATCTCCATGCTCTAAAACAGTACTTATTTTAGGGTTTAGTTCTAATTCTACTCCGCTTGACCAGTCTGTTCCTTTTCTAACAAATATTTTTGCAAAATAAGTTTGCCCATTAGTTAAACCTGTTATTGTAAAATTTGTACCTGTTCCTTTGTAAACAACATATTGATCTGAACCAAGATCAGAACCCGAACCAAATATAGGACTTGCAGTAAATCCCGAAGCATCTCCTGTAGGAGTATAAGTTATTGTTGTATTATGTTTTGCGACTACAAGCACCTCATCAAAGCAAGCAGCAGAAGGCAAAACCCAAGCTAAGTCTGACTGTGAATCTCCGTCTGCATTTTGTGCTAGATTTACATTAGATAATCCAAGATTTGAAATTGTCATTGTTGGGCATTGATTATCAGGTATCCAAGTTGTGCCTTTGTAAACATAAGCTTTAACTCTATATGTTTCTCCGGCTGTTAAGTTTGTAACTTCAACAGAATTTCCTGTACCCTTATAAACTACGTAAGACTTAGGCTCTGAATTACCGAATTCGTGTCCGCTTCCAAAAGCAGGGTTTACTGTTATACTAGTTGGGTTTGCACTCAAACTATGTGGACTATTGTTAGATTGTCTAAATGCAATAACAACACCATCATATTCGCTATCCGGACTTGCCCAAGAAATTTCCGCTGTGGTATTAGATGAACAAATTATACTTAGCCCAGTAACAGGTGCTAAATTAACTCTTCCATTACAAGTAACTGTTTTGCTGTCTGCCCCTGTTGAACTAGCTGTAATGTTTTCATTATTGTAATCTCCCAATGAAAGTCCTGATTTTAATCTAACATAAATTGTAGTCCCTGAAACTATGCCATCAGTTTGACTAAGATTTATTGTGTTTGTAAACCCAGAACCAGAACTTGTAGAAATTTCATAATTTGTCGGAGCTGTAAGACTTATATTTGCAGTTAAATTTGAACCTGAAACTAAAATTGTCTGTTCTTCGCTTGGACCGGAACCAAGGAAATAATCGAAATTTGATAATGTAGATAGATTAATAACAATTTTAGGTCCACAATTCATAGTGTGAGAACCTAAATCATTAGCATCGTCTTCATTAAACATATCCCATTCTGTAGCAAGAGTAGGAAAGCCACTCGCAGGATTTACTGTAACTCCAGATGTTACGTTTGCTTTTCTTCGTAAAGTTTTATTTAAGGTTGTATAACCTCCACTTGCAGTCCAAGCAGTTCCAGGGTCTTCACCAATTCTGCCAAAAATATCCACATAAGCACTTGTTGAAGTCTTATACAAAGCTATTGCATCATCTCCGTTAAAATTACAAGCTACATTATTTGTTGCAACAACACCAGTTGGAAGAGTTAAATTTGCTCCTGAATTTTTATAAACAATTGTACTTCCTGGGCTTAAACTACCCGAGAGTGCGACATCATTTGTTGGTGATATTGCTCCATTTGCAAATAATCTTAGTTTATAATCTGATAAATCAATGCTTGAATTTGTTCCATTAAAAATTTCTATATATTTATTACTACTAGAACCTTCAACATATTCAGAAATAATTAAATCTGTAGCACAGCCAATAAATGGAGCTGTTACTGTCCCGCTACAAGAAACTGTTTTGCTTGTTGCCCCTGTTGAACTAGCTGTAATGTTTTCGTTATTGTAATTTCCGGCAGAAAGACCTGCTTTTAATCTTACATAAATTGTAGTGCTTGAAACCGTACCAGAATTTGGTGTAAGCGTTAATGAACCAGCATAACCTGAACCCGAAGTCTTAGAAATTTCATAATTTGTCGGAGCTGTAAGACTTATATTTGCAGTTAAATTTGAACCTGAAACCGTAAAAGTTTGTTCATCGCTTGGTCCATAACCTTCGATATAAGTAAAACCTGTTAGTGTTGTGGGCGATACTGTTATGCTAGGGGAAGCACTTCCATTTGCTGTAATAGAAACATCATCTATACCCAGTGCTTGGGCATTTGATGTTGTTGAGCCAGAACTTACAGAATAATTCCAAGCTAAATAAAGGATATTACCAGCAGTTACAGATTGATTGAGTGTTTTTGAACTTACTGCTTTGGTCTCTCCTGGGGCTGAAGTAAAACCATCATTATTAGTATCTGCAGTAAAACTTGTTAAAAAATCAGTCCCAGCAGAAGTCCAGTTTGAGCCATCTGTGGAATAATACATTTGAATAGAAAAACCTTTGGCATTTGACCCATTTCTGTATTTTTCAACATTGTAAGATATTGTGAAACTGTTAATATCTGTGCCTCCATTATTTTTTAATTGTACATAAATATTTACGGACTTAGAAGCAGAGCCAGAAGAAATCCCTCCCACAGCCCTATCAGTTGCTGTACCTTCAGCACCAGCTCCGAAATTATATATTCCGTTAGTTGCATAAGGCGACATGCTATTCCCTGCACTTTGCTCTGTAGCTGTGCCAGCTCCGGAATAAGTACCCACCTTGCTAACAGTAGTGTTTTTATCAGCCTTCCAAGCTGAGGGTAGTGTTGCAGTAGTTCCAATATTGTCGAAATTTTCTATTATTGTTGTTCCAGCAGAAATATTTACTTGAGCAAAACCCTGATTTCCCAACCAAAGGCCGACAACAATTCCTAATATTATTTTCAATATTTTTCTCATAATAGACTTGTAATATTACATTATTTCCTAAAAACACTCGCTAAAAAAAATCACACTCTCAATCTTTCTCAAAAGTAAAACATTTATTTTAAGATAAAGTTTTCAAATTTATTCTAAAATTTCAATTTACTTATTACAAATTTAATAAAAACATTCGATATAATCTTATTTTAGTTAATAAATCACAAATTTTGTTGAAAACTATTTAATATCAATTTTAAGATTCTTTTATAAAATTCTTTTATTTTTTTAGCTTTGTAGCCATAAAATTACTAAGAATAAAAATAAAAACAATGCAATCACCGATTAAATTTTTTTCAGGTTCTGCGAGTAGCGATTTAGCCATAAAAATAATAAACGGTTATAATCAAGCTCAAAAGCAAATGCATCTTGAGGGAGGTCATTCTATTGAAACTCTACAAAATTTTGAATTAGGAAAAAGTAGTTTTACTCGTTTTAGCGATGGCGAGTTTGTTACAAGTTTAGACGAAACTGTTCGTGGTTGTACTGTATTTTTAATTCAAAGTACTTTTCCGCCTATAGATAATTTATTTGAGCTTATGCTAATGGTTGATGCTGCTAAACGAGCTTCGGCATACAAAGTTGTGGCAGTAATTCCATATTTTGGTTTTGCACGCCAAGACAGAAAAGACCAACCCCGTGTTGCGATTGGTGCTAAACTTATTGCCGACTTGCTTGCTGCCGCAAAAGTTGACCGTATTATGACTATGGATTTACACGCCGACCAAATACAAGGTTTTTTTAATATGCCTGTTGACCATATTTACGCATCAGCTTTGTTTGTGCCTTATTTAAAAAGTTTAAATTTAGACAATTTAGTAATTGCATCGCCTGATATGGGAGGTTCAAAACGGGCTAAAGCTTATTCTCACTTTCTTGGTTGCGAAATGGCTATTGCTCATAAATCACGTGAAAAAGCTAATGAAATAGGAGAAATGATAGTGATTGGAGACGTGGAAAATAAAAACGTTATTATTACTGACGATATGGTTGATACTGCCGGCACAATTGCTATGGCTTCAGATATTATGATGGACAAAGGAGCAAAATCTGTGAGAGTTGTAGCTACACACCCTGTTTTATCCGGTCCTGCCTACGAAAGAATAAATAAATCATCTATTATTGAACTTATTACAACAGATTCTATTCCAATTAAAGAAGGAATGTCAGATAAAATAAAAACCCTTTCTATTGGTCCACTTTTTGGCGACATTATTAATAAGGTATATAATTTTAGAAGTATTTCGGGAAGTTTTATTGTTTAAAACTAAGGTTTTATAATTTTTATTTATAAAATTTGTGCTTAATTTATTTTTCAGTTTTTGCTAAGTAAAAAACAAAATTATTAGTTATCAATTAATTATTATCTTTGCAGCCACAAAATTTACAAAATGCAATTATTTGAAAGCTATGGTTTAGGTAAAGAAATTATCGATGCTATAAAAGAACTTGGGTACCTAAATCCTACCCCAATACAAGAAAAAACTATTCCTCATTTATTAAATTCAGATAGAGATTTAGTTGGTTTAGCCCAAACAGGCACAGGAAAAACTGCTGCTTTTGGTTTGCCTATTCTCAATCAAACAGATTATAACAGTAAAACAACTCAGTCTATTATTATTTCACCAACTCGCGAACTTTGTGTGCAAATAGCAAAAGACATGCAAAATTATGCAAAATATTTATCCCAAATTCGCATTACTGCAGTTTATGGTGGTGCATCAATTGAAAATCAAATTAAAGATTTAAAAAAAGGCTCACAAGTTGTTGTTGGTACTCCAGGCAGGGTTTTAGATTTAATAAAAAGAAAAGTTTTAAAAATTAATCGAATTTCGTTTTTAGTTTTAGACGAGGCAGACGAAATGCTAAATATGGGATTTAAGGAAGATATTGATGCAATTTTAGAAACTACGCCAAAAGAAAAACAAACTTTATTGTTTTCTGCTACTATGCCACCGGATATTATGAAAATTGCTTCAACTTATATGAAAAACCCTATAGAGATTTCTGTTGGAACAAAAAATTCAGGTGCAGAAAACGTAGAACACTTTTATTATCAAGTAAATGCAAGAAATAGATATTTAGCACTAAAACGTATTGCAGATATAAATCCGGATATTTATGGAATTATTTTTTGTAGAACCCGTGCCGAAACCCAAGATGTTGCTGACAAACTAATTCAAGACGGATATAATGCAGATGCACTACACGGAGATTTATCTCAAGCTCAACGCGACCACGTAATGCATAAATTTAGAAGTGGAAATTTACAATTACTTGTTGCCACAGACGTTGCTGCTAGAGGATTAGATGTAAATGATTTAAGCCATGTAATAAATTATAATTTACCTGATGAAAGGGAAATATATATACATAGAAGCGGACGTACAGGTAGAGCAGGAAAAAAAGGTGAAGCAATTTCAATAATTCATAATAAAGAATTACATAAAATTAGAGAAATTGAAAAACTTCTTAAAAAAACCATAAACCGTAAGCAAGTTCCTGGTGGCAAAGAAGTTTGTACAAAGCAACTTATGCATATTATTGACAGAATAGAACATCTTAGTGAAATTGATTCAGAAATTGATGAGTTTTTACCAATAATTCTAAAAAAACTTAGTTGGATGGATAGAGACGAGCTTATAAAACGTTTTGTTGCAGTTGAGTTTTCAAGGTTTTTGACTTATTATAAAAATGCTTATGATTTGAATGAACCTGATAGAAAAGATGCAAAAATAGATAGAAAATCTGAAAATAAACCTAAATATGGCGGAAAGTCAGGATATACTAAGTTTTTCTTAACTCTTGGCTCTAAAGACGGCTTGAATAAAGGCAAACTTTTAGATTTAATCAATGCAAATGATAGCATAGCAGGTGCTAATATTGGAAAAATTGAAATTATGACGGCTTATACATTTTTCGAGATGGATTCCAATTACGAAACTGAAGTTATAAGAGCTTTTAATAATAAAAGATATTCAGGAAAACGTTTAAAAATTGAAGTGAAAAATTCTGATAAAAAAAGAAAACCTAAGTTTAACAAAGAAAATTCCAGTCCAAGTGGTAAAAAGTATGCAGACAAAAGAAAAGAAAGATGATATTATTATTGAATTAATTTATCGCCAAAAAATCTTTCAATTAGAGCTTTATCATTTTCTTTAATTGCTTTTAGTGGCTCGGATTTGCTTTGAAGATATTTTTTTATTGGATATCTTAATATTTGAGCAAAAAATTTATTAATAAACGAAATGCCTGTTTTAGTTTTTTCAAAATATGTTTCTAAATTATCTTGCCTAAAATTTGTTATTTTCTCCAAATCTTCTCCATCAACATAATAGCCACAGTGAAAATTTATTTTAGCAAAAGTATTAGGTTTAAAGTTTAATTTTCCTAAACCAAATTGAAAGAAAGATTTTTGTAAAAACTTTTTGTAACTTATTGTACATTCCTTACCACCACCAAGATTGAATATTCGTTTTGAGAGTTCTTTTTGTTTAAATATGCCATTTACAAAAGCTCTTGCAGTATCTTCGGGTGTGCAAATTTCCATGGTTGTTTCCAAAGGCATATGAAACATTAATTCAGAAACTTTATGGTTTTTCATAATAGCCGCTAAACGGTAAATTGTCCAATTAAGTTTTGAATTTTGAATTAATGTTTCAGTTTCGATTTTTGTTTTTGCATATTCATCTCCTACACTTGGATTTAGAGCGTCTTTTGTGCTAATATTAGGATTATCTACCCTATCTCCATAAACTGAAACTGAAGAACTATACATAAAAAATGCGTTTGGAGAATGTTTTTCTAAAGCTGAAATTAAATTAGCTGTACCAAGAACATTAACTAGGTAAGCAAGTTTAGGAAATTTGTCAGCAATTGGAGGAATTAAGGCTGCTAAATGTATTACAATATCTTGGTTTTTCGCTATATTTTCTACTTCTTTTATATTTGTAATATCACCATAAACTATATTAGCTTTGGAAGAGTATTTTTTTAAAAACTTTTCTGCTTTATCTGTTTTTTTATCAAAAATACTAAGAGAAATATCATCTCTATTTGCTAACTGAATTAAGACTTCGCTTCCAACTGTTCCGGAAGCACCTGTCAATAATACATTAATTTTATTTTTGCCCATATTTTTGATTTTTCATAAAAAATTATGCCACAAACATAAAAGGAAAAAACACTAAAAAGTTCGAGTTTTAAAAATCGGACTAATTTTTTAACATTGACAATCAAAATATTAGAGATAAAAAAGTTTAAGTAATAAAATCTGGACTTTTTGCACTAACTTTTTACGGAATTATTTAAATAAAAAGATTCAGAATATTTTCAAAACTTTTTTTAATATGATTTGTTATTCACACTTAATTTAATTAATTTGTAACAAAAAAATTTACAATAAAAACGCAAATAATTTTTAATGAGCTCAAGTTCAAGAAAATAAATGCTTACAAAATAAACAAAAAAAAACCACCCTAACTCTGTAGGGCGGTACTAGAAAAAAACTACTTAAATATTAAACTTATACTCCACGCTTAGTTTAATATTTCTTTATGAGAAGCTTTGTCTCAAAATATCTTTTAAAATAACTTTCATTAAAAACAGCAAATTATTTTATCTGTTTGCAAATTTAAACATAATTTTAATATCTGCAAACTATTTTTTAAAAAAAAATGAGAAAACTTTTAATTTTTTAAGATAAAACGATGATTTTAGTTGAAATATATGCTTTATTGCTAAATTATAGATTATTAGTTTGGCTTGTTTTTATTACTAATTAATATAAAAAATCAATATTCTATAATTTATTCTCTATTAGTTTTACAAATAATCATTGAAAATTTTCAAATTTTAGTCTTTATTATTCTTAAATTTTGGTATGCCTGTAAAGTAAAAGAAAAATAATTTGTTATTTTATTGTATATTTGCACACAATTTTAGATACTTTTATTGATGAAAAACATTAGAAATTTTTGTATTATTGCTCATATCGACCATGGAAAAAGCACTTTATCAGATAGGTTATTACAATTTACAGGTACAGTAGCAGAGCGTGATTTTCAGAATCAGCTTTTAGACAATATGGATTTAGAAAGAGAAAGAGGGATTACCATAAAAAGCCACGCTATTCAAATGGAATATGAACATGAAAATAAAAATTATATTTTAAATTTAATTGATACTCCCGGTCATGTTGACTTTTCTTATGAGGTAAGTCGGTCTATTGCTGCCTGCGAGGGAGCTTTGTTAATTGTTGATGCCACACAAGGTATTCAAGCTCAAACTATTTCTGTTTTATATCAAGCAATTGACAACGATTTAGAGATTATTCCTATTTTAAACAAAATGGATTTGGAAGCTGCTATGCCTGAGGAAGTTGAAGATCAGATAATTGATTTACTTGGTTGCGATAGAGAGGAAATTATTCATGCTAGTGGAAAAACAGGATACGGTATAGATAAAATTATAGATACTGTTATAAATAAAATTCCTGCTCCAACAGGCGACCCAGAGGCTCCTTTGCAAGCTTTGATTTTTGACTCTGTTTATAATTCATACAGAGGAATTATTGCATATTTTAGAATTTTTAATGGAAAATTATCAACTAAAGATTTAGTAAAATTTGTAAATTCACAAAAAGAATATGATGCTGATGAAATAGGAGTTTTAAAGCTTGGATTATCTCCTCGCAACACATTATCAGCTGGTGATGTGGGCTATATTATTTCCGGAATAAAAACTGCCGCAGAAGTGAAAGTCGGAGACACTATCACCCATATCGAAAATCCTTGCGAAAAAGCTATTGAAGGTTTTTCTGAAGTTAAACCCATGCTGTTTGCCGGTATTTATCCGGTTGACGCTGATGATTACGAGGAGCTAAGAGCTTCTATAGAAAAACTTCAATTAAATGATGCTTCACTTACATTTACTTTAGAATCTTCGGCAGCTTTAGGCTTTGGTTTTAGGTGTGGTTTTTTAGGTTTGCTTCATATGGAAATTGTTCAAGAAAGACTTGATAGAGAGTTTGATATGGACGTAATTACCACAGTGCCAAACGTACAATATTTAGCTTACACTACAAAAGCCGAAGTTGTAGAAGTACACAATCCATCCGGGATGCCTAGTCCAAATCATTTAGATTATGTTGAAGAACCTTATATAAAAGGCAGTGTTATTACAAGAGCAGAATATGTAGGACCAATAATAAAATTATGTTTAGATAAACGAGGAACACTTTTAAATCAGGTTTATCTAGCAACCGATAGAGTAGAATTAAGTTTTGAACTTCCTTTGGGTGAGATAGTATTTGATTTTTATGATAAATTAAAAAGTATTTCTAAAGGTTACGCCTCTTTTGATTATCACCAATCTGGTTATAAAATATCTAAATTAGTAAGAATGGATATTTTATTAAATGGAGAAATGGTTGACGCTCTTTCTACTTTAACTCACGTAAATAACGCTCAAAGTTTTGGTAGGCGTATGTGCGAAAAATTAAAAGAACTAATTCCCCGTCAGCAATTTGATGTTGCGATACAAGCAGCAATAGGTAGTAAAATTATTGCAAGAGAAACAGTTAAAGCACTTAGAAAAGATGTTACTGCTAAATGTTATGGTGGTGATATTACCCGTAAAAGAAAATTATTAGAAAAACAAAAAGCAGGTAAAAAACGAATGCGACAAATTGGCTCGGTAGAGGTTCCTCAGTCTGCATTTTTGGCTGTTCTTAAATTAGATTAAAAAAAACTTGCGTCAAAACAAGTTTTAAAACAATAAACTTTCAAGCTGTTTCAGAAGTGTTAAAGTGCAAGGCTCTGAAATTTAAGACGAAGGAGCGTACAGAAGTACCTGACTGAGTCCGAATATTGAAAGAAGCAGTTCGACACTTATGAGACAGCGCCTTTTCTTTTTATCTCATATCAACAATCTCAGCATCCGGATATAAATTATTTGAATATTTTATTTCTGAATCAGGGATATTAGGATTTTCTAAAAACTTTGAAATTTCAATTAAATAGCTAACGCCATCTTTACCAACATATCTTACAGAATATATTTGTTTTTTAGTTTTATCGACTTTTAAAGTAATTTTTGAATATTTTTTATCGCCAATTTCTTTAGGATACATTTCTATTTCAACTAAAGGACGGTTTGCTTCAAATTTATCTCCTATATATTTTATTTTGAAATTGCTTTTATAATCTTTCAATAAAGTTTTAGGATTCATCATTTCGGCTTGATTTTCAGAATTATCAGTAATATTTACTTCTTCAGCATCTTTTAAAAAAGTCCAGTTTGTTTTTCCGTCAGAATGCACAATTTGTCCCATTATATCTAGTTTATAATATCCTACTTTATATGAGGCGCTACCAGAATAAGAGTCTCTTTTTTTTGTCTGTAAGTTTTCGACAAACATTTTAAAATCAACTTTAAGACTTGTGTATTTGTCGGTTTTAGCAGCTATCTCATCAAGTAAAGCAATCGCACTTGCATCGTTTTGTGAGAAACTATTTGCATAAAAAAAGACTATGCTTAAAATAAGAATTATTTTTTTCATTATTTAAAAATTTTATTAATTAAACTATTTTTCATTTAAGCTATTCAAATACTGTTCCAAAGAATATTCATCTTGATAAAAAACTTGTCTTGCTTTTGAGCCTTCATAGGGTCCTACAATTCCTGCGGCTTCTAATTGGTCTATAATTCTACCAGCTCTATTATATCCTATACTCATTCTTCTTTGAATAAGCGAAGTAGAGCCTTGTTGATGTCTAACAATTAATCTTGCAGCTTCTTCAAAAAGTTCATCTTTTTCGTTTTGATTAAGTCCGTCAGCACCAGCAGAGCCTTCTGCAACTTCGGGTTCGGGGAGTTCTAATGCACTAGAATATCCTTGCTGATCGCTAATGTGCGTAACTAAGACTTCAACTTCCGGAGTGTCAACAAAGGCACATTGTACTCTAGTTATTTTCCCTGTATTTGAAATTAACATATCTCCACGTCCTATTAACTGATTAGCACCTGTAGTGTCTAAAATTGTTTTTGAGTCGTGTCCATTTGTAACTTTAAAAGCTATACGGGTTGGAAAGTTTGCTTTAATAACTCCTGTTATAACATCAGTTGAAGGGCGTTGGGTTGCAACAATCAAATGTATTCCTATAGCTCTTGCCTTAGCTGCTAGTCTTGAAATTGGAGCTTCAACTTGTTTACCTTCTTGAACAATAATATCAGCAAACTCATCAATAACAACAACAATATAAGGCATGAAGTAATGACCTTTTAAAGGATTTAATCTTCGTGAAATAAATTTTTCGTTATATTCTATAATATTTCTAACCCCTGCTTGAGTTAATAAAGCATAACGATTATCCATTTCTATACATAGTGAATTCATTGCAGGAACGACTTTACTTACATCAGTAATAATTGGATTTTCTTCTCCTGGCAATTTTGCAAGATAATGTTTTTCTATTCTTCTATAAACAGAGAGTTCAACCATTTTAGGGTCAACTAAAACAAATTTTAATTGAGATGGGTGTTTTTTATAAAGTAAAGAAGTAATTACAGCATTTATACCAACAGATTTACCTTGACCTGTGGCACCTGCAACTAAAAGGTGAGGTGTTTTTGCAAGATTAAAAACATAAGTTTCATTAGAAATAGTTTTTCCTATAGCTACAGGTAATTCAAAGCTTGATTCTTGAAATTTAGCTGATTTAATTACAGAACGCATAGACACAATTTCAGGTTTTGAGTTGGGAACTTCAATTCCTATTGTTCCTTTTCCTGGTATTGGTGCTATAATTCTAATTCCAAGTGCTGCCAAGCTTAAGGCAATATCATCTTCTAAGTTTTTAATTTTTGAAATCCTAACTCCGGGAGCAGGAACTATTTCATACAAAGTTACAGTTGGTCCTATTGTAGCGGTTATTCTAGAAATTTCAATTTTATAATCGCGTAAAGTAGTAACAATTCTATTTTTATTCGCATTTAATTCATCACGAGTAACATCTGATTTTTTAAGCGAATAATCTTTTAGAATTTCAATAGGAGGCATTTTATAATATTCCAATTCTTTTATTGGATCATAATCTGAGATAAAATCACTGTTTATCTCTTCATCACTTAATGCTTCCTCTTCGGTTTGTTCGTTTATTCCCAAAGACAAGCCATTTTCTTCTTCAATTATTTCTTCAGGCTTTAATTCATGTTCTTCTTGGTCTTTTTCCTCATTTTCTAGATTTTCATCATCATTATCGAAATCTATTACAAGAGCTTTCTGTTCATTATTTTCATCAAGTTTTTCTTCAGTATCTCCTATATCTTGTTTATCATTATCACCAAAATCTCCTTCAACAAAATCTTCAGGTTTTAATTTTGATATATCGTCAATTTTTGTTTTAAACCAACCTAAAGAGTTTTTAAATGTATAAATTGTAATTATTACTGCAGAAATTATTAAAATAGTATAAGTTCCAATTTTACCCACTAATGCGTTAAGCCACAAGTAGATAAAATATCCATGCGACCCACCTATCATAAAAAACTTATCTTTAAATATTGTTGATAGTGCAATACTTAACCATATTGTAAAAATTAAGCTAACAAAAAGAAAACGCCAAACATTTGCAATTTTTATATTTAATAATCTTAATCCAAAGACACCGAAAATCAGAACAAATGAAAAAGATGGTAATCCAAACAAATTATAAATAAAGTAGTTTGAGAGCAAAGCACCGATTTTACCCATCCAGTTTTCTACTTTAAAATCAGAATTTGAAAAAAGTCCCTTAAAACCGGTCTCTAACATACTTTGGTCGGCTTTCCATGTAAATAAGTAAGAGGTAAACGACAGGCATAAAAGTATTGCAAAGCCGAGTAAAAACAAACCTAAACTTATTTTAAATTTTTCATCTTTAAAAAACTTAATAATTTGATTGTCTTTATTTATTAAAGATTTTTTTGCTTTTTTATCTTTAGTATTTTTTGCCTTATTTATCTTCTTTTTAGCCATGCTTCAAAATTAAAAAAAATCCCCATAAAGAGGATTTTCTTTTATTTTATTTTATCAAATTGTTAATAAATTAATTTTACATTCCAAACAAACCACCTAGCTCTTCAGCTGATTTAAGTTCGTAATCATCAGGAATAACGAACAAACCGGCTTTTACCTTTCCTGCCTTAACTTCTTTAACAGTCATTGTCATAGTCATACCTTGTTGTGTAATTGAATACTCCATAAGTATTCCATTAATTCCTTTAAAACCTTGTAAATCGTTAATTCCTTCAGGCACATTAAACTCGTCAGTGTAATAAACTTCTACAATATCTTCGTCCATTATAATTTCTGCTTTTTTACATTTAATTCCGGCTATTACTTTTGTTTCTTCAATAAATGTAATATCAGGACTTGGCAAATCAGCTTCTTCTACTGCTTCGTCAATTTCTTCTTTTGATTGTTTAACAGCAATTTTCATTCCCATGGCATCCATAAGCATGATAACTCCACCTTTATCATAGTCAGAAATCGAAGCAATCGAATAAAATGCTGATACTTGATCGGTGCGAACTTTATTCCCACTAATATACATAATAATATTACTAGGCATCTGTGCTTTAGTCATTTCGTCTAATTCTTCATCAGCCTCGTAAGTAATATCATAGGTAATTGTTCCTTTAAAAGGTTTTGCCTTTTTTTGAGAAAAGCTAGAAAGACTAAAACTAACTGCCACTAAAACTAAAAGAATTTTAAAAGTTGTTTTCATAAAATATTAAATTTAACGTTAAGTTTAAAACTATTTGCAATTATTATACCACAAAGATAAAACTTAATTTCAACAAATACTCGTATTTTTAAAAAATTTATCAAAATATTATTAACTAGCACCCAATCAATATATTACACAAGCTTATTTAAGAACAATATTTACAATTTTCTTTGGAACAATTATAATTTTTACAATTTGTTTTCCTTCAATCCATTTTTGAGTATTTTCGTTTGTTAGCACAGCTTCTTCAATTTGTTTATTATCTAAACTCAGGGCTAATTCTAATGTAAAACGTGTTTTCCCATTAAAAGAAATTGGATATTCAAAACTATTTTCTACTGTATAAGCACTATTAAAAACAGGCCATTCTGCTTTAGTAATACTTTCTGTGTGTCCGAGCAAACTCCAAAGTTCTTCAGCAATGTGCGGTGCATAAGGTGAAATTAAAACACAAAGTGGTTCTAAAATTTCTCTTTTATTGCATTTTCCTAAATCATTAACACAAATCATCAAAGCGCTTACACCAGTATTAAACGAAAATTTCTCAATATCATCACTTAGTTTTTTAATTGTATTATGAAGAATTTTAAGCTCTTTTGAACTAGCTTTGTCGCTACTTACAAAAAACTCATCTTTTTCGTTATGGAAAAATCTCCAAAACTTGCGAATAAACCTAAACACTCCTTCTATTCCATTAGTGTCCCAAGGTTTTGCATGCTCTATAGGCCCTAAAAACATTTCGTACATTCTTAGAGTATCTGCACCATATTTCTCGATAAGCTCATCCGGATTTTGAACATTATGCATTGATTTAGACATTTTTTCAATTTCCCATCCACAATGATATTTCCCGTCTTCTTCTAAAATAAATTCAGCATCATTAAATTCGGCTTGCCATTTTTTAAAATTTTCAATATTTAAAATATCATTATTAACTAAATTTATGTCAACATGTAGTTTTTGTGTTTCGTATTTATCTTTTAAATTAAAAGAAACAAACTTATTTGTATCAGTTATTCTATACACAAAATTAGAACGCCCTTGAATCATTCCTTGATTTATAAGTTTTTTAAATGGTTCTTTATTTGGTACTAAGCCAAGGTCGTATAAAAACATATTCCAAAATCTGGAATACAATAAATGTCCTGTTGCGTGTTCTCTACCCCCAATATACAAGTCAACATTTTGCCAATAATTTACGGCTTCTTCCGAAACTAATTCCCAATCATTATTTGGGTCCATATATCTTAAAAAATATGCAGAAGAGCCAGCAAAGCCAGGCATAGTTGATGTTTCTATTCTATATCCATCAAAAGTTTTCCAATTTTCAGCCCTTGCCAATGGCGGTTCACCTTCTAGAGTTGGCATATATTTATCAATTTCAGGCAATTCCACAGGTAGCTCTTCTATGCTCATAGCTCTTGGAATATTATTTTTATAATAAATTGGGAATGGTTCTCCCCAATATCTTTGTCGGCTAAAAATAGCATCTCTAAGTCTGAAATTGATTTTTGCTTGTCCTATTCCTAATTCTGTAATTTTTAAATTCATTTTAGAAATAGCATCTTTAACTTCCAAATCGTTTATAAAATCAGAATTAATAAGTATCCCTTCTTTAGAGTCGTAAGATTCTGTCCACTGGCTTGTAGGAATTATTTCTTCATTTGGTTTTTTAATTACTTGAGTAATATTCAAATTAAAATATTTAGCAAAAGCAAAATCTCTGGAATCGTGAGCCGGCACTGCCATAATAGCCCCTGTTCCGTATCCAATTAAAACATAATCAGCTATATAAATTGGGATTTCTTGATTTGTAAAAGGATTTATCGCATAAGAGCCGGTAAATTGTCCTGAAACTTTTTTCTCCATCATTCTTTCAAGTTCAGAACGATTTTTTGCCCAATTTACATATTCATCAACTTTTATTTTATTTTCAGAACTTGTTAATTCAGAAATAAGCTCATGTTCAGGAGCTAAAACCATAAAGCTTGCTCCAAAAATTGTGTCGGGACGAGTAGTAAAAACTTCAATTTTTTTATCTGAATTTTTAATGCTGAAAAACACTTGTGCTCCTTCGCTACGCCCTATCCAGTTGGTTTGGATATCTTTTACTGCCTCAGGCCAATCAATTTTTTGTAAGCCTTCTAAAAGTCTATCTGCATAAGCTGTAATTCTAAGCGACCATTGTTTCATTATTTTCTTTTCTACAGGGAATCCGCCTCTGACAGAAAGACCATCTACTACCTCATCATTTGCCAAAACAGTTCCTAATTTTGGACACCAATTTACTGTTGTATCTGCAAGAAAAAGAAGTCTATAATTCATTAGAATTTCTTCTTGTTTTTCTATAGACATTTCATTCCATTCTTGAGCCGAAAATTTTTCATGTTCGCTAGAATGAGCTTTTACAGAATCACTGCCCTTAGTAGCAAATGCTTCTATTAAATATTTAATTGGATTTGCTTTATTAAGCTCTGTATCATAATAATGTTTAAAAAGCTGAATAACAGTCCATTGCGTCCATTTATAATATTTTGGGTTGCTAGTTCTAATTTCTCTATCCCAATCGTATGAAAAGCCAAGATTATCCAATTGTTCGCGATAACGCTGTATGTTTTTTTCTGTTGTAATTGCAGGATGAGTACCTGTTTGAATAGCATATTGTTCTGCTGGTAAACCAAAAGAATCATATCCCATTGGATGCAGGACATTATATCCTTTTAGGTTTTTATATCTTGAATAAATATCTGAGGCAATATAACCTAAGGGATGTCCAACATGCAAACCCGAACCCGAAGGATAAGGAAACATATCAAGCACATAATATTTTGGTTTATCATAATCAATTTCAACTTTATAAGTTTTGTTATTTTTCCAATAAGCTTGCCATTTTTTTTCTATTTCTTTGAAATTATATTCCATAAATAATAAAATTTTGTGCGAAATTAAAACTTTTTACTTATAAACGCTTTAAAATCTTAAAAAACGAATAGAATTCAAGTAATATTTTGATTTTAATTTGTAACTTTGCATTAAATTTAATATTTTATGAAAAAACTTGCGATTTTAATTTCTATTTTATCTATTGTATTTTATTCATGTAATTCAGGTTCATATAAAAGCGTTGCTTATGCTCACGGAATGCCCGGAGATATTATTGTAGTAATGAGTAATCATGCTTGGGACACCGAAGCAGGCGATAGTTTAAGAGAGGTGTTTTATCAATATGTTGTTGGGCTACCAATGGAAGAGCATTTATTTGATTTGCATCAAATTCCGCAAGAACAATTTGTAAAAACTAATAAACTTCATAGAAATGTAATTTTTCAAGAAATTAATCCAAATATTGGGGAAGCAAGTATTAAAATTACTAAAAATAAATTTGCAATGAAACAGGTTTTTGTTGAAATATCAGCAGCAAACCAATATGAATTTGCTAAAATAGTTTCAGAAAATAAGAAAAAACTAGTTGAAACATTTAAAAACGCAGATAAAGAAAGGTGGTTAGATATTTTAGCAAAATATACAAACAAAAATGCAAGTAATAAAATACAAGAGAAATTTGATATCTCACTTCGCATTCCTACATATTATAATATTGACGTAAACAGAGACAATTTTATGTGGATTAGTAAAGAAGCTAAAAACTATAGTATGAATATTTTAATTTATTCATGGGAAAAATCTGATACTTCTGTTTTAAATGCTGATTATTTAATTTCTATGCGAAATTTAATATTGAAAAATAATATTCCTGGCGAAAGACCAAATTCTTATATGTCAACTGAAACAAAATATGATTATCCACAGTTTACTTTAGTTACACATAATTCACTTCAAACCGGATTATTGAGAGGATTGTGGAAAGTGCAAGGCGATTTTATGGGAGGTCCTTTTGTGAGTTTTACAAAAATTGATGAACCAAGAAATAGGCTTGTAACAGTTGAAGGATTTGTTTATAGACCAAACCAAGAAGTAAGAGATATTGTTAGAGAATTAGAGTGGACTTGTTCAACTTTTGATTTAATTTTTTAATTAATCATATTTTGTAAAAATGTAAAAAAATAATATTTTTGTAAAAAATAAATTGAGAACTATGTATTTAAACAAAGTAATGTTAATTGGCCGTTTAGGCAAAAATCCAGAAGTAAATTATATTCAGCCTGATTTACCGGTAGCTAAGTTTTCTTTAGCAACTAGCGAATATTATAAAGACAAAGCAGGCAATAAAGTAGAAAACACAGAGTGGCACAATATTGTTGCTTGGCGTGGAACTGCTAAGTTTATCGAAAATTATTTAAATAAGGGTATGTTGGTTTATATAGAAGGAAAACTTCAAACAAGAAGATGGGAATCTCAAGATGGAACCGCTCGCTATGTTACAGAAATAGTTGTTGATATTATTAGAGTTTTAGAAAGACGAGATACCCGAGATTATAACCAAAATACAAAAGCCCAAAATACAGAAAATGACTTAGACAACACAGAAAAACAAGAAACTCAAGACCTTGCTAATAAGGATGAGGATTTTGTTGATGGCGAATTTGAAAACAAAACAGACGATGAAGATATACCATTTTAATTAATTTTAAAGTTTTGGACCCTGAACCTTTTATAAGTTCTACTATTTTACTTAGTACAACTTTTAGTACGAAATTTCTTATAACAGAAATTCTAGTAATTATATTTTTATTGTTTTGCTCAGGAATGATTTCTGCAAGCGAAGTAGCTTTTTTTAGTTTATCAGCAAAAGATTTGAATAAATTAAAGAAAACTTCTAATAAAGCATTTAAAAGAATAACACAACAATTAGAAAAGCCAAATTGGTTGTTATCAACAATACTTATTGCCAATAATTTTGTAAACATTGCAATTGTTATTATTTCTACTTATTTAACAAAATATTTATTTTCTGGAATAGAAGGAAATCAAATTGTATATATTTTGTTGCAGTTAGTATTAGTTACATTTTTAATCTTATTGTTTGGCGAAATTATGCCTAAAATTTTTGCAGCAAAATCTCCTGCTAAAACAGCCAAAACAATGAGTTTGCCAATATCTTTTTTAAGTATTGTATTTCACCCTATAAATTATATTTTGATAAAATCCACAAATATTATAAATAAAAGATTCCAAAAAATACATAAAAGCAAAATTAGTCTTGAAGAGCTTTCACATGTTATTGAATTAGCTTCAGAAGATTTAAAAAATGATAAAGAAATGCTTGAAGGTATAGTTAATTCAGCAAATTTAAGTGTGAAAGAAATTATGACTTCTCGCGTTGATGTTTTTGCTCTAAATTTTAGTTTAACATTTCCTGAGGTGATAGAAAAAATCGTAATCTCTGGCTTTTCAAGAATACCTGTTTATGTAGAAAATTTAGATAATATTAAAGGAGTGCTTTACATTAAAGATGTTTTACCTTATATTTATTTACAAAACAAAGATGACTTTAAGTGGCAAAAACTTATAAGAACACATTTTATAGTTCCTGAATCAAAAAACATTAATGATTTATTAAAAGATTTTCAAGACAAAAAACTTCATATTGCAATAGTAGTTGACGAATATGGTGGAGTGAGTGGATTAGCAACTTTAGAAGATGTATTAGAAGAGTTTGTTGGCGAAATTAACGATGAATCTGACGAAGATGAGGAAACTTTATTTGTAAAATTAGATGAGAAAACTTTTGAGTTTGATGCTAAAATCAGTTTAGTGGATTTTTGCAAAATTGTGGATGTAGATTATTCTGTATTTAATGAAATTAAAGGCGACTCTGATAGTTTGGCAGGATTAATTTTAGAAGTAAACGGAGAAATTCCTAAGCAAAATAAAGTCTTAGAAATTGCAGGTTTTTTATTTACAATTATTGAATCAGATAAAAGAAAAATTATTAAAATTAAAACTAAACTTCCTAATGAAAATCAATAAATTTTTTGTTTTGTTCATAGTATTTATTCTTGTTTTTTCTTCATGCAAAGATAAAAACCCAGTTCCTAAGCCTAAAGCATATTTTAGAATAGATTTTCCTGAAAAATCATATAAACAATATGATGAAGACTGCCCTTTTAAATTTGAAATTCCTGTTTATGCCTTTTTAATTAAAAATAAAGAAGAGAATTGTTGGATGGATATATTTTTCCCAGAAAATAAAGCTACAATTTATATGACTTATAAGGTTTTAAAAAATAATTTAAGAGAATATTTAGATGACCAACACGAGTTTGTTTACAAGCACGTGGTTAAAGCTGATGCAATTGAAGACATAGGATTTGTAAACCAAGACGACAAAGTTTATGGTACGCTTTATCATATAAAAGGTAACACAGCTTCATCTCTTCAATTTTATTTAACCGATAGCACTAATCATTTTTTACGTGGTTCTTTATATTTTGATGTAAGTCCAAATAAAGATTCATTAGCTCCAGTAATTCAGTTTATTAGAGAAGATATTGAACATTTTATGGAAAGTTTTAGTTGGAAATAAAATGTTTGAATTAAAAAATTTTGTACCAGGTAAAGCTGTTTCGGGCATTAGAGAAATTTCAAAAGATATAAAATATTTATACTCTTATTGCGATTTAACAGACGTTGATAATATGTTATTAATGCAATCAGGCTCTTTATCAAGGCGTTTAGAAATTTTAAACACCCGTGCTTTAATAAAAGATTGTGGTTTAAATTTAAGCATTACATACAAAAACCGAAAACCTTTAGTTGAAAATGGATTTATTAGTATTTCTCACTCCGATAGCTTGGTGGCTTTTGTTTGGAATTTAGATTTTGAGATTACTATAGATATTGAAGAAATTGGCGAAAGAATAAAACGTATCTCAAAAAGAGCTTTTTCCGAAAATGAACTAAACTTTGCAAACAATGAACTAATAAAATTAAATTTATTGTGGAATGTTAAAGAATCTGTGTATAAACTAGCTAACATTAAAGGCTTGGAATTTAAAACTCAAATTAATGTTCTGCCTTTTACAGATATTGAAAATATTAAAGCAGAATTAATCAGCTCAAACAAAAAGCGAAATTTTTTATTTCAGGGAAAAATTTTAAATAATCACAGTTTAGTATTTGGACGAGAAATACTTAAACAGTGAATTAATATTTTAAGAGTTTTGCTTTCTCCATTCACTTACACTTATTCCCATTACTAATTCAAAATTTTTATAAAATGAAGTTCTAGATTTATATCCACAATTTTTGAAATTTCTGTAATGGTTCCAGTTTTTTGTAAAAGTTTACAAGCATGTTGTATTCGCTTTTGGTTTAAAAATTGATAAAAACCAGAGTTTAGTTCTGTTGAAAAAGCAATTCTTAATTCATTACTAGGTATTTTTGTAGCTTCTTCTAATTTTTTTAAATTAAATTCCGGTTTTAAATATTCATTTTTATTTTTATTAAAATACTCTAATATTTGCTTTGCATGATTTGTTTCAGAAACTTGAAAATGTATTGTTTCGTTTTGCTCTATAATTTTGTTTTCAGAATTTTCAATATTTTCTGATATTAGTAATTTTGTATTTTCTTTCTGCTTTTCTAAATATAATTCAAATTTATATACTTTAAATACATAAAAATATAAAACTACAGTCATAATTATTTCTAAAGATTTCACAAGCATTTGTGTTGAGATTATATTTATATTATTTAATTTATATGAAACAACAAACCAAAAAATAAAATATATCCAAAGCGTTTGAAATAATATCAACACAATATGAATAAATTTTATGTATTGATGCTTTTTTATCTGTATTTTATTCCTTTTTCTAAATAACAATATAAAATACATAAATGCCATTGCAAAAGCAGATAAATTTCTAATAACATTATGCAGGTTTACATTGATTTTTAAGGAAGTCATATCTAAAAAATTCACAAAAAACAGTATTGTGAAAATAAAACTTGGTATTAAATGGAGTAAAACAATTTTGTTTTTCAGTTTTTTATTACTTATTAATTCGTTTGCAAAAAAGAAAACCAAACTCATTCCTGCAATAGAAAAAGGAGGCATTTTAATATCTGTAATTTCCTGACTAAATTCAAATAAAAAAGACAAAACGAAATAATAGAGAGCATCTATTATATATAGCAATGAAATATAAGGTATAAATCTATTTGCATGTTGCTTTTTAGAATTTAAAAAACTATAAAAAAACAATACTGTTAAAGAAGTAAATATTGGTATGAATACTAATAAGATTTTTAAATTCATTTTATTCAATTTCACTTAAGTTATTACTAAATTTACTTCTATATTCTTTAGGCGACATTCCTTTTCTTGCTTTAAAGTTTCTGTAGAATGTACTAATACTCAAAAAGCCACATTCTTGAGCAAGTTTTTCGTATGATTGTATTTTGTGTTTTTTGTTTGATAAAATTGCACAAGCATAGTCTATTCTTTGTTGACTTAATAGTTTTGAAAAGCTTAATTTGTATTCTTGTTGAATAAGTGTGGATAGCAGAGATTGAGTAATTTTCAAATCTTTTGCAACTGACTTTAAATTTATAGATGAATTGCAGATAGATTTTGAATTAAAAAACTGTTTAACTTTAACTAATTCTGTGTTTTCGCCTAAATTTTTGTTTTTAATTGTATTTTTCCGGTTTTTAATAATTATTTTGTTTGAAATTTTATTGTTAGCAACTAATACCTGATGTTTAAACCTTTTGAAAGTATAAATAAATAATAATGCAATTCCAAAAGACATAAAACTATATACAATCAATTGTGTGCCACCGGATTTTAAGATTTCTGCATGTTCATTATTTGTTACTAATGGCATATTATTAGCAACTATAATGTTTACGACACCTGATATGAGCAGAAACCAACAAAAATAATACATTTCATCAATTTCAATTTTAGGTTTCATTAAAAACAATATATATATAGAATATAAAATAAAGGAAAAGGCTATAAGTAAAAAATCTATTTTAAAATATAAAGCAAAATATTCTTCTCTAAAATTGAAATTCCCAATAAATATAGCATAAAAAACAAATGCAATAATTATTGGCACTAAGTGAATTAATAATCCAATAAATTCTATGCTTTTTTTCTGTAAAGTTAAATAATATAGTAGCAAAAGAGGACCATAAATTAAAGGGATAGGTGCTGCATTTTCTATGTATAAATATTTTCCATTAGATATTAGACTTATAGGTATAAAAATAAAAATATGAATAGTATAAACCCAAATAATTAGTTTTAAAATTTTGTCTTGTTTTTTTAACTCATTAATATTATAAAACAAATGTAAGACAACTAAGATTGCTAAAAACATTATTATTCTAACACTAAGTATCATAAATATGTGTTTTTATTTAGAGAAGCAATATAATCTGAAGGAGTTTTATTAATAATTTGTTTAAAATATTTTATAAAACTGGTTTTGCTTTTGTAACCGCATATTAGAGAAATTGCTTCTATGGTATAATGTTGAGATTTGTGATTGAGTAAATAAATTGCATGATTAATTCTATACTCTGCAATATACCTGTTAAAGCCCATTGCAAGATAAGTTTCAAAAAAATATTTTAAATCTTGTAAATTAATTTTGCATAATTCAGATAACATTTGCAGATTAAAATTGGGGTTTAAATAATCTTTTGAATTTAACAAACTGCTTTCTATAGCAGTCTTTATTCTTTTCATTTCTGCTAAACTATCTAAATTTGTTAGTCTTATGTTTTTCGTGATATTAAGCAATTGAATTCCTAATACGAAAACGAGGACTAATAAGACGGTATTAACAGTAAAAAGGAGATTTAAGTCAAAATACTGAAAAGCATTTTTTGTTAAAATAATATCTTTAATAATAAAAATTAAAACAATTCCTGAGTTTAATAAAATCACAAGCGTAATAAAACCAATAGAATTATAAACCTGCTTTTCAACACCTAAATACTGTTTGTTTGTTGATATTAAAAATTTTCTTGACAAAAAAACATAACTGGTAATAAAATAGCTAAATCCATATAAATATAATGCATTATTAGCATTTTGTTTTGAATCACTAATAGTTAAAAATATAAAGACTAATGTTAAAGCTATAAAAATTATTAAAAATATACTGCAGTTTCTGAGGCAAATAATATTTTTATTAAGTTTTGATAACAAACAAATCAATAAAAAAGGGAATAATATTGTAATTATTGTTCCATGCCAAAATAATCTTATACATATTTCAATGCCAATAACAATAATAAAAAAAACTAAAAATTCTTTAAAACTTATTGAATATTTTTCAAGTTTTTTAAGCATTTACTTCAATTAATTGTATAAATTATTAAACAATAAATATTAAAAACAAAGCTACAAACAATATTATTAATTTGCAAGTTTTTTTATTTTTTCTCATTTTTGCAAAAACCAAGATTTTGCAAATAAATTAATTTGAACAAACTTATAATTAATTTTTACAACATCAAATCAATTAAGATTAGACAAAAATAAAGATTTCACATAAATAATGCAATATTACATGTAAGAGAGATTGAAAGACATATTTAACACAATTTTTGTTTTTAATTTTAAACTCTGCTTTTTCGTTCTCAAAACTTTAAAATAAACACTTTTTAAAAAAACTGAACACTTTAAATCACATTTTTATAGTATTATTGCACTTTAATAAAATAGACATTATTTTTAAAGTTTATCTTTAAGATTTTAAAAATTGTTAAATTAAAAATTATCGAAATATGATTGCAAAGTTTAATTTTTTTAAAGGAAGATTTATGCAAATTTTCTTTCTATTTGCATTTGTTCTTACTACATTTAGCGTTTCTGCACAATCTTTAGCCCCAATTTGGCATACTACTGGTCAGAAAACTAATTTTGGTAGTGGCACTAATTTAAGTGTTGAAGCTCCTGAAGATTTGACTGAAGATGATTTAATTATCTTGGTTTTTGCGAATCAAAAGAGTTCGCGTTCAATTTCTACAAGTAGTTTTACTACACCTAGTGGTTTTACGCTTTTAGGTTTTGAGCAACATGCAACAAGTTATTCTCGCCCTGAGATTGCAGTTTTTTATAAAATTGCTAGTGCAAGTGAACCAAGTGATTATACGGCAAGCGTAAGTTCTTGGGAGGGCGATGTTCCTAATTGGAAAGCTATGGCTGTAAAAGTTACTGGACACGATATTGCTAATCCTATTACTGTTTATAGTAAAGCAAACAGTGGCGAAGCTTCAGTTTCTCAATTAAGTATTCCTTCATTAAGCACAAGCACTGACAATTCTTTGCTTGTAAATGTCTTTAATGTTAGGGGTGGAATTTCGGCTATAATCCCAGCTACTAATTCTACAATGCAATTTTTTGCCAATGGTGTGGGAAATAGCGATGATAATCAGAATAGTCCTGCTTTATTTGCTGCAACTACCCCAATGGTAATCCCTGGAAATAGTGGTGATAAACTATTTAAGTGGACAGGTAGTTTTAGAGCAACGGGTTTGATGTTTGCGATTAATGCAGACCCTGCAAAAATTGATTTAGGGATAGAAATGACAGCAAGTGCAGGTCCATTAAATCCGGGTAAACCTGGTAATGATCCTGATGATCCAACAGAAACTCCATTAACACAAAATCCATCCCTACTAATTACCAAAACAGTTTATGAAAGTACTTATTCTGTAATCGGCGATGTGTTGCATTATGTAATCACTGTAACAAATAATGGTAACGTAACTATTTCTAATTTAGAAGTAAACGACCCACTAACAGGCTTAAGCGAGACAATTACAAACTTGGCC